>SL_3KL_010_SEDDRAFT_10000521_pt1 | contig 31753 bp, 31 predicted proteins | sample SodLakKL_010_SED_2_FD_10381 | JGI IMG/M metagenome (IMG submission 10381)
GTGTCTGGCTTGCATTTTGGGTGTTGTCCATCACAATACTGTACTCCAGGCGTCCTTCCGGACCCAGTTCCTTCTTAATGGTCTTTTTCAGCAAGTCAATGAAGTGCTCTTCAAGCCACTCATAGAAAAACTGGCTGGGAACCTGGAGTGTAAGCACATTGTTCTTCAAACGAACCGGTTTAATGGGGGCAAACCAGGTATTGAAGCTATTGGGACTTATGTTGTCTTTTATAACTTCCAAACAACCCATCCAAACCTTATCGTATCTATTCTCCATTCGTTGCGCTGGTTTATAATTGTAAGATTAAACAGATGTTTTCGATTGATCCTCAACACTTAGAAAAATCGCGTGTTTTGGAATGAACTTATCAACAAAATTTGCTTAAAAAAAGTGAATAAAAAAATGTTTTTGCCCTTGTATATTCTAAATTTTTGTTGTATTCGATTCGATGAACTTTTCCCCCTCCGGTTGGTCATAAAAAACCGACATGGAGCCCAGGTAGGTGCCTCCATGACCTGCCTGACCTATTGTGGTAACTTTTCCCTGCTGATTTTCCACTTTTTCCGGTGGATCAAGTAAGTGATGGGTGTGCCCTCCGATGATGATATCAGTATGACTGGTATGTGATGCAATGACCCTGTCACTCACTTTGTCATCGCTGTAACGGTAACCCAGGTGGGAAAGGCAAATTATCAGCTGGCACCGGTGCTGTCTGCGCAGTATGTGTTCCATTTCCCGGGCCTTTTCAATGGGATCGAGGTATTTGGTGTCGCCGTACAAAGACCGGCTTACAAGCCCTTCAAAATCGATCCCGAGGCCGTAAACGCCGATGGTCAGCCCTCCTTTATCAAAAACTTTATAAGAATCTATCTTGCCATCAAGAATGGTCTGGCTGAAATCATAATTGGCAGCAAGAAAGGGAAAGGTGGCATGGGGCTGAATCTCCGCAAAACCATCCAGTCCATTGTCGAATTCATGGTTGCCGAATGTAGCCGCATCATATCCCATTTTGCTCATCAGTTTGAGCTCGGGTTCTCCGTTGTATAAATTATAGTAGGGTGTACCCTGGAAAATATCACCCGCATCAAGTAACAGGAGGTCTCCATCTTCCTGCCTGGCATTGCGGATCATGGCAGCTCGGCGGGCATAACCGCCCATGCCGGGGTAGTTCGGATCGTTTGCAGGATAAGGTTCGAGCCGGCTGTGGGTGTCATTGGTATGGAGAATATGAAGTTTTTTCAATCCCGATTCACGAAGTGCCCACACGGGGATGGCAAGGGTGGTTGCTCCCGCTATTCCAAGGGTTTTTAAAAAATGTCTTCTGTTCATACTTTCCATACTATTGACTGATTCTGCCGTCCAGTTCACTTGAAATTTTCCTTCCCTCCCTGTCTGCCTGCTGAAGATACTGAATGATGGCATCCCTGATGCGCATGTCAAGGTATTCTTCATCAAGTGGATCCAGGAAGAAGGTCATGTTGTCGCCGCCTCCTGCGAGGTAATCGGATGTCAGCACCTTGTAATTGCGTGATGTAAATGGATTGCCCCTGATCTCCGCTTCCCAGGTCCGGTCTTCGTTGATTTCGAATTGTATGCCGGAAACAGGCATTCCCCTGTCAGCGAGTGCCAGATAATCAAACAGCTCCCTTGTTTTTTCTGCGGTAAGGGTGATCACCACCATCTCATTTTCAAAGGGCATCAACTCGAAAACCCTGCCGCGCGTAACCGGTCCTTCCGGGAGGCTGGTGCGTAAACCTCCGTAGTTCAGGAGGCAGAAGTCGATGGCTGATTCATCCTCCGGGTCGTATAATGATTCGCCTACCTCCAGGATCAGGTCGGCCACAAAATTGTTCAGGAGGCCCTCAGGGCTGGCCTTTTCCATATGGTGTGCCGAATGGGCGAGCACCTCATTCATTTCCGCTTCAAGTTGCTCCCGGTAGATCCCGATAATTGAATCCACGGCAGGATCTTTTTGCGGGGCAACTGTGCTGTCCACTGCCAGCACCGTGCCTGAAATTTCACGGGAAAAACCGGGGGAGGACTGACATCCCCATAACAGGCAGAGTAAAAGAATACTGCTACCGATTGATACAATTCGGTACTTTAACGTCATATTTATAAGTTTCGAGGAAACCAACAGCTAGCAATATTAAGCTATATTCCATAAAAAAACAACCCTCCGGTAAGGAATATTTTTAATTATAATTGGTCTTAATACGCAACTAATTTTACACTGTATAGAGGAATTCCATGGTTATGTCCCGGAGTTTTCCAAATTGTGCTTCAATACTTTTTGCTTCACTGAGGCGGACGGAAAAATCCAGGGTACAGCTGAGCTGAAAATCATGGTCGTGTTGAGGAAGGTTGTGTTCTTTAAGAATGCGCATCACATCATTCATGGAGGGGTACCCGAACGACAGCCGGTAGTAGTTGCGAATGGTTTTTTTCTGGATGCGGTTATTGTCGATGGCCTCTTTGGCAGCACCTTTATACGCATTGATCAGGCCCCTTACGCCCAGTTTGGTGCCGCCAAAGTAGCGCACCACAATGATGAGCNTATTGGTCAAACCTGCGGAAAGGATCTGCCCGTAAATCGGCTTTCCCGCGGTGCCCGAAGGTTCTCCGTCGTCATTGATCCTCCAGTTTTCCTGCTGATAGCCGAGAACCCAGGCATAACAATGGTGGCGGGCGTCGTGATAGGTGTTTTTTACTTCAGCAAGACGTTCCCTGGCTTCTTCCTCGTTGCTGACAGGGCAGGCAAGCGCAATAAATTTGCTCCCTTTGTCTTTGTACAACCCTTCTGAGCGTGTCTTTATGGTTTTGTAAGTGTCTTTCTCCTGCATACCGGATGATGCTTACACGTTGTAAATCAGGTACAGGCTCTCTGTGCCTACGGGTATGTAAGAAACAGGTCGCGAAGGATTGATCTCCGGAGCCCGCACCCCGTTTCCAAAAAACTGCTTCCCGGTAAAAATTCTTGCTTCATCCCACATTCCGTCGTCAATAAAACCCTGGAGCAATTGACGGCCCCCTTCAACAAGCAGTGACTGGATCCCTTCCGCGTAAAGGTATTGCATGATCTGACCGGTAAGTTTTTCACGGTTCCTGATTTTGACATAATTGAGCTGTCCTTCCTGCTCCTCTTTTATTTCATTAAAAATGACGGTAGGCTGACTTTTGTCCATTAAATGGAGCGTACCGGGTAACTTCAACGATCTGTCTATAACCAGGCGAATGGGGGAAGTACCGTGCCAGTCACGGATATTCAGCATGGGATTGTCCTTCAGTGCTGTTTGGGTGCCGACCATGATGGACGCTTCCTCAGTGCGCCATTTGTGAACCAGCATACGCAGTTTTTCACTGGTAATCCAGGTGGGGCGGTTTACAGCACCCGGCGACCTTACCGTGTCAATGTAACCGTCTGCTGTTTCTGCCCATTTCAGGACTACGTAAGGGCGTTTTTTTTCATGAAAAGTGAAAAACCGCTTATTAAGGGTCCTGCATTTGTCCTTCAGGACGCCTACTTTGACATCACACCCGTTGCTGCGCAGCTTGGCAATCCCTTTGCCGGCCACTTCATCAAAAGGGTCGGTTGTGCCGATCACCACCCTGGGAATGCCCGATTCCAGGATCAGGTCGGTACAGGGCGGCGTTTTTCCATGATGGCAGCAGGGTTCCAGGCTGACATACAATGTGGAATCCTTCAGCAGTTCCCTGTTCCGGACAGTGGAAATGGCACGGACTTCGGCATGGTGGTCACCATAGCGGTGATGATAGCCCTCACCGATGATCCGGTTGTTGTGAACGATCACCGATCCGACCAGTGGATTTGGTGCTGTTTTCCCCAGCCCGTTTCTGGCCAGCTCAATGCATCGTTCCATATAAATTGAATCGTATTCCATAGCCGGGAAAGCTTCGTTGTAAGGCAAAGATACTGTTTTGGGATTACTGTCAGATGTACCTCAGGCTTACTTCTTTCAGAAATTTTTCCTCCAGAATGCGGGCAATCTTTTTCATTACCGAACGTCTGATCTCCAGTTCTACCGGGAGGTTGGGGTCCTGGTGGGCCACATTGATGGCGGTACCGGCAAGCATGTGGATTTCGTCACTTTCCAGGATCTCCCGGACGATCTTATCTGCCGGTCCCTTACCCAGTTCGGTCCGGGCACTGTAATTCTCCAGGATGCCTGCGGTCTTACTCAGGGTGAGAATTCCCTCTGTAACCAGGTCTATCCCGTCCATGTAAGATATGGGTGGCAGATCGGGATCATCAAACTCCAGGGTGTCTTCGATGGGGATGTTGAGTTCCCGCGACACTATATCTGCAGTGGTACCACCGCAAATGATCTTCCTCCCGTTGAATTTTTCTACGACTGTCGCCAGTTCTTTGTCTTTTTTCTTTTCGAAAGGAGGACCGGAAGACAATAACAGGCGACGTGGTTCACGGCAGTATACCACCACTACACTGCTGTCGTCCTTGGCCTGGTATCCGTCGTTGGCGTGCGCCCTGTTGGTGATAACCGATGCCAGCTTCACCGCAGAAATATGGGGTTGTTCGTTGACCTGTTCGTACACGGCATTTTCCACGTTTTCCTGTCCCCATCCCAGCAGATATTTTCCCCTGCCAAGGCCTGACTGGGTGATGCCGTCGCTCATCAGCAATATACGGTCTTCTTTCCGGGCTTTGAATGTACAGGCCCTGATCTCCTTGTCCTTGTGCTGCTGTGCCTCCAGTGTGATGTTCTGCCATTCCGGATGAAAATGTTCCTTTTCACGCATGATAATGGCATCCGGATTATCGTAGTTCAGGATGGTCGTCTGGCCGTCTTCCTCAATGTCCACAATGGTAAAAGTCGCATAACTGATTTTGCGTTCACTGCACACAGGAAGGGTATTCATGATGATTTCGGCGATTTTGTGCGCATCCTTGTGCTCTTTGGTGAAATTCAAGGCCATGGTGGCGGTCAGGGTGGCCAGCAGGTTGGCTTTTACGCCGTGGCCCATCCCGTCTGAAAGTACTATCACTGTACGTCCTTCTTCTTTGATCTTCTCAGAGAGAAATGTGTCCCCGCATATTCTTTCTCCCACATGGTTTCTCTGGGCAGAGCCTACTTCTATGTAAAAGCCGTCTTTCATCGGTTTTCCGGGGTTCAAAAAATATTATTCTTCTTTTTTGGTTTTCCTGAAGGTCTCAATGATGGAGTTCAGCATTTTCTCTGTGGTGCTGGCTCCTTCGCCAAGAGAAAAAGCAATTTGCTGCACCATTTTCAGGTTTTCGTCAATTACCTCGCTTACCCGGTTGATAATCTCTTCCTGCCTGACCTCCGCCACATACATATCACGGAAAACTGCTCCGACAACTTTATTGGGTTTCAGGGAATAAATGCTGATATTCAGTAACCTGTCATCATGATATACGTCTTTGCCCACAATATTTTCATCATGTTCCAGTACGTAATCAAATAAATGATAAATATTGTAAGGAAGGAGGGTCTTCAGGTCTGCTCCCGATAACCCCGGGATCACCTCATTGATCATCTGGGCGTCTTCTCCCAATACCTTGATGAAACTCTGGTTTGATTCGATCACCTTCAGCTTGTCGTCTACAATCACCGAAGCGGAGGGCAGGTTTTGCATCAGGGCGGAAGTGGTATCTGAACGTTGCCGGATTTTTACGTTCTCTTCCTGCAGTTTTTTTTCTGTCTCCAGCAGGTTTTCCTGTTTCTTCTTCAGTGTTTCATTATTGGTCTTCAGTGTTTTGATGTATTCCTGTTTTTTCTTCAGGGAGTAATTCAGGCAGGTTTCGGGTCCGGAAAGACCCTGGCTGACGGATGCTGCAAAATCTTTACAGCTCCTGAAGCCGCAGGCACTGCATGAAGCGGTTTCCTCCATGCTTTTTCCCAGGCTTTTCAGAATCTCCTCCAATTGGTCCTGCCCGGGTTCAGGCAGTCGCTGATCATCTTTCGTGAAGCCTCTGTCCAGATCCAGGTTTTCGAATTGATCCATTGCTTCTTCCCATTGCTTGCTGTCGAAATTCTTCAGGCGTTTGTGCACATAATCCACGACCATTGTGCGGCGAAGATATTTATTGGAGCGATCGGTGGTTCCCGGACCCATCAGGCATCCTGCATGATAAAAAATATTGAAGTTCTTTTTAAGCGACTCGGGATGGTCATTGAATTCGTCCACCACATCCAGCATATTGGTTTTTTCCTCCACGGTGATTACAGATCCCGTAAGCGGGGAAGTGTCCAGCCCTGCAGCATGGATGATTCCCTGGCTGATGGGATAGAGTGAACCGAGGTTGCCGATGGGTTTGTCAAAATCTGAATACTCCACCTTCGCTTCCTTGATTTTATACTTCTCAAATAGCTCTCTTAGCTCTTTGAAGGTGAGTACCGCATCCACGGCACCGTCTCCCTTGTGAAGGCGGGCTTCATGTTTGGCGGATAAACAGGGTCCAATAAACACGATTTTAAGCCTTTCCCCGAAGGCTTGCCTGACAACTTTTGCAGTGGCGGTCATCGGGGTGACAATGGGAGCCAGGTTATCTGTGAGTTCTGGCACAAATTTTTCCACGTAGGAAACCAGTGAAGGGCAGTTGGCCAGCAAATAATATTTTCCCCTGAAGTCAGACAACAATTTTTTGTATTGTCTGGCCACCAGGTCTACACCAAAGGACACTTCATTCACGTAATCGAACCCAAGGGTGCGGATCATTTCCACAAATTTCCGGTAGTCGGTGATGTCGGGAAATTCCCCGCTTATGGTCGGATCCACAATGGCGGCCACTTTGTCATCGGAGTCCAGGAGCTCAATGGTGGCCTCGATCTCACTGAAGTGAGAAACCGCGTTGGAGGCACAAACCGACAGGCAGCTGCCGCATCCTATGCAGCGATTGTGATTCACCACCGGCATACCATCCTGGCTTCGGGCGGTAATGGCCTTGACCGGACAGGCCCTGATGCAGGCATATGACTTTGTACAGCGCTTATGGTCAATTTGAATGATTTTCATGTCTGTCCGTTTTGATTACTCAACGGGGTTGTTGAAATAGCGATCCAGCAAGTCGGTTACATGATCGGAACTGACCTGGATATGTTTTTCAGACCCGATAATAATCACCGGGCCGTTTTCGCATTCACCGAAACAGTGTGAACCCCGGAAAACAATTTTACCCGCGAGTTCCTTTTCTTTGAGGTATTGTTTGATGAGTCCGAGGGTTTTCTTATTGCCCCTGGAAAAACAGCTGCTTCCCATACAAATTACAATCTCTTCAGGGATTTGCCGACCCATAGCCTGCGCGTTTTGTGTGAACAAAAAATTGCTGAATAACAAAAATACAGAAACCTTTTCAGATATACAGTTAATTCCTTCACAACTTGCTGAATAAATCCTTGGCTTACATTTTTTTATTTATCTTTGTTATGGATGAATTCTGGCAAAATTCTCCCTGCATATGATTATATTTTATACTTTTAACCTGTTTGTTCAAGGGTTGTGAATAAAATATCAACATTGAGTTTATGGAAGAAGATCTGGGTCATTTTTTTGAGAAGTTTCCAAACAGAAAACGGGAAGATCTGATCCCCCTGTTGCAGGCCATTCAGGATGAGGAGGGATATCTTTCCGAAAAGATCATTTCCGCTGTAGGTCGCTACCTTGATATCAGCACCAATAAAATATACGGGGTGGCCACTTTTTATGACAATTTTCGTTTCACCGCATCCGGTAAGTATCATTTTCGTGTTTGTCACGGGTCTGCCTGTCATGTGACCGGTACCGGTATGCTGGTCAGGGAACTGGAGAAGCAGTTGAAAGTGAAAGACGGAGAAACTGATAAGGAAGGATTATTCAGCCTTGAACTTGTAAGCTGTATCGGAGCCTGTGGCCTGGCACCTGTGATTGCAGTGAATGATCAATACTATACGAATGTGACCCTGGATTCTTTGAAAAACCTCATTGAGTCTTTCAGGGAAATAGAAAATTCCGCCATATGACCTGGAGTAATTTGGACGATACACGTGATTTTCTGATCAGTAAGGTTTTGTTGAATCCGGAGAGGGATGCAGACCCTGAGCTGAAAAAGCCCTTGTCGTATATAGCCGGGGAGCGGATAGACAAAGCTTTGATATATGTGGGAATGGCCACATGTGGCCGCATTGCCGGTGCTGATAAAACCTACCGGAGTATCCGGACATACCTTGAAGAACGGGATATTGATGCGCAACTGATAGAAGGGGGATGCATGGGACTTTGCCAGGCAGAACCCGTGGTGGACATTCAGCTACCGGGTAAAACCCGGCTGTCTTTCGCGTCAGTGACGGAAGACAAAGTGCAGCTTTTACTGGATGATGTATTAAACCATACGTTGCCCGATCTTCCCGTTACCGGCCAGTATAAAAGCCCCATCCTCCGGGAGTGGGAGCAGGTGCCTTACGTGGAAGATCATCCGTTTTTTGCCGGGCAGCATAAACTGCTTACTTCAAACTGTGGCCGGATCGATCCGGTTTCCGTTTCCTCCTGCATTGCCAAAGGAGGCTACCGGGCATTTGCAGATTCCATTTCCAGGTATACCCCTCTTCAGCTATGTGAGATGGTCGAAGCAAGCGGACTGACCGGCAGGGGGGGCGGAGCCTTTTCAACAGGAAAGAAATGGCTTGCGGCATCCCGGACCACCAGCGACCAGAAATTCTTTGTCTGCAACGCTGTGGAAAGTGATCCCGGCAGTTACATGAACAGGGCCATTATCGAAAGCAATCCGCACAGGCTTATTGAAGCGGCCCTGATCGGTGCCTATGCAACGGGGGCCAACAAGGCCTACATTTTTCTGCGTAAAGAATCTGCGCTGGCCGGTGACCGGCTTGAAAAAGCCCTGGAGGAAGCCCGTACGTACGGACTGACTGGTCATGATATACTGGGCTCCGGGGTAAATATTGAGATTATTCTTAAAAGAGGCGCCAGGGCATTTATCTGCGGCGAGGAGACGGCCCTGAACAAGAGCCTGGAGGGGAAAAGGGCCATTCCTGCTTTCAAACCCCCTTACCCGCCTGAGCGTGGATTGTGGAATAAACCAACCGTGGTCAATAATGTGGAAACCTTATTCAACATTCCGCTGATCATTCAGAACGGCCCGGACTGGTTCAGGGAAACCGGCTCAGAAAGCAGCAAAGGGACCAAGCTTTTCACCCTTTCCGGAAAAATTAACCGCTACGGAACCATTGAGGTGCCCATGGGAACCTCTTTCGAGGATATTGTGCATCAAATAGGCGGGGGTGTAAAAAATGAAAAAGCATTCAAAGGAATTGTACTGGGTATAAACAGTGGCAGTTTCATCACTCAGGAAAACCTGGATACAAGGGTTGATTATGAGGACCTGAATCGTATTGGCGGAGTTTTGGGGAGTGGTGCCTGTGTCGTCCTGGATGAAACGGTCTGTATGGTTGACCTGGCCAAATTTTTTACCGCTTTTTTCAAAAAGGAAAGTTGCGGGCAATGTATTCCCTGCAGAGAGGGTACCGCCAGGATGCTGGAGGTGATGGAAAATGCCACCAGCCGCCCTTCAGAAAACAACTCTTTTCAGACACTTGAACGCTTTAAAGGGGTGATGCAGCTCAAAAGTCTTGCAGCTGTGATCAAGGACACATCCCTCTGTTCTCTTGGAAAATCTTCGCCCAATGCCGTATTGAACACCCTGAAATATTTTAAGAAAGAATTTGAGGCGCACATTTTTGAAAGGAAATGCCACGCCAATGTTTGTACGGATTTGCAGGTATATTACATTGATGTGGATGCCTGTACGGGTTGTACGGCTTGTTTTAAGAAATGCCCGATGGATGCCATCATCGGATCACCAAGATACCCGCATTTCATTGTGCAGGAAAAATGTATTGCCTGCGGTACTTGTTACGACGTTTGCAAATTTAATGCCGTCGTTATTAAATAATGTCAGCGTTTTTTCATTATGGATTTTCAAATAGAAGTCAATAGCAATCAACTTGATGTCAGGGAAGGGGAAAGCCTGCTGACGGCATTGACCAGGAACGGAATCAAGGTTCCCACCCTTTGTCATATGAACCGTTTTTCTCCGACGGGTGCCTGTCGGTTATGTGTGGTCGAAGTGGAAGGAAGGAAAGACCTGGTCACTTCCTGTTCTTCAAAGGTGGAAAAAGGGATGAAGGTCAGGACCAACTCCCAGCGGGTGCTGCGTGCAAGAAAGTCTCTCGTTGAACTTTTGCTCTCGAACCACCCTGATGATTGCCTTTATTGCGTGCGCAACGGACACTGTGAACTGCAGTCACTGGCAGAGGATATGAACATCAAGGAAAGAAAATATTACGGAGAGCAAAAGACCTTGTATCCGGATTATTCAAGTCCCAGTGTTGCACGTGATCCCGCCAAATGTGTGCTGTGCAGCCGCTGTGTCAGGATGTGTGAAGAGGTTCAGCTGGTCACTGCCCTGGATTTTATCTCCCGGGGTAACAAAACCACGGTAAACAGTGCTTTCAATAAAGGGCTGAATGTGTCTACCTGCATTCATTGCGGGCAGTGCATTCAGGTTTGCCCTACTGCGGCCCTGATCGATATTTCTCACCTGGAGAAGGTGCAAACCGCGCTGGGCAACAAGGACAAAATGGTGGTGTTTCATCTCAGTCCATCTGTCGGAGCTTCCGTGGCTGCGGAACTGAAAATGAAATCCCGCCATCTTGCCATGGAACGCATTGCCTATGCGTTAAAAAGATGTGGGGCCTCCCGCATATTTAACCTGGGGTTTGCCAGTGATGTGAATGTCCTGGAAGAAGCCCGCATACTGAAAGAGCGGCTGGAAACGACAAGCGGGGACTTCCCTGTTATATCTTCCTGTTGTCCGGCATGGGTGCGTTATACGGAAGACCATCATCCGGAGATGCTGAACCGGCTGTCTCAGGTGAAATCCCCCCAGCAGATCATGGGGGCCATGGTAAAAACAATCTATGCGGAACAGCATGAACTGGATAATGAAAACATCTTCAGTGTGTCGGTAATGCCTTGTGTAGGGAATAAATATGAATCCTCCAGAGAGGAAAACACCCATAAAGGTATCTCAGAGGTTGATGCCGTGCTGACGGTCCGGGAGCTGTTTCAACTGCTGCGCAGTTTTGGCCTGGATCTTGCGCAAATGAATGAAGAAAAGATGGATGAGCCTTATAACGAAGCTTCATCTGTTGCCTGGAAACATGGCTATTCGGGCGGTAAGGCTGAAGCTGTGGCTGAACAGCTCTTTTATATGATGGGCCACGGCAAGAAGGAAAGGTTCAAGTTCAATCCGCCCAAAAACATGACAGGCAGACGGGAAATAAAACTGACCGTTGGCGGAAAACAACTGGGTTTTGCCTGGGTGAGCAGCATAGCTGAAGCGGAGAATTACCTAAAGCATTTAAAACAGGAGGGCAGGGATGATATCCACTACGTGGAAGTGATGGCCTGCCTTGACGGATGTGTGGGGGGTGGCGGACAGCCGATCAGCCGGGGCTTTGAGATGGCCAGAACCAGGAAGAAAATGTGTCTGGAAATGGAAAAGTCTGCGGAGAAGAAGTATGCCAGGGAAAATTTAAAGGCCGGGAAGTTGTTCAGAGATGAAAAATTGAGTCCGGGCAATGAGCTGGCGGAAGAATGGCTGAAACCCGTTTTTGTTGACCGGACGTCCGAATAAAAGAAAAGGAGGGCTTATGCCTGAAAAAGAAACATCGAATATTATTTATACGGTCAAGGATCGTTGCAAGGTATGCTATACCTGTGTGCGTGAATGCCCGGCCAAAGCCATTAAGATCGAGGGCGGGCAGGCTGAGATCATTCCCGGACGGTGTATTGCCTGCGGTAATTGCATTCGTGTTTGCAGCCGCGATGCGAAAATGTTCGTGTTTTCCATTGACAAGGTGAAGAAACTGCTGAGTGGGGATCAACCTGTGGCAGCCATTGTGGCCCCGAGCATATCGGGAGAGTTTACGGATATTAAGTCTCATCAGAATTTTGTGGGCATGGTCAAAGCCCTCGGTTTCTCTTATGTGAATGAGGTAGCTTTCGGGGCAGAATTGATTGCCAGCAAATACAAAGATATGTTGCAGGCCGGGCCCAATCGTCCGTTGATTTCAACCAGTTGTCCGGCCATTGTGAGTTACGTGGAAAAACACCATCCCCAGATCATCGACTCACTGATTCAGGTGGTTTCCCCCATGGTAGCTACCGCAAAAGTGCTCAAGGAGAAGTACGGGAATGATCTCAGGATTGTTTTTATTGGCCCCTGCATTGCCAAAAAAGTAGAAGCCGCAGAGAAACAATTTGACGGACTGATCGATGAGGTTATTTCTTTTGTGGAGCTTCGCCGGATGTTTGCTGAAAAAGGGGTGAAGGCAGAGGATGTGGAACCGATAGATTTCGATCCGCCTGTAGCCGGTAAAGGCGCTATCTTTCCCATCAGCGGCGGAATGCTTCAAACCGTTGACCTGGATGAGGATTTCGTAAAAGGGGATATTGTGGTGGCGGAAGGACGACACGACATCATTGAGGTACTTCGTGAATTTGAAGAGGGGTACCTGGATGCCAAAATGTTTGACTTGCTTTGCTGTAACGGTTGCATCAACGGCCCCGGAATGAGCAACACCAGCAAATTCTTTTTTAAACGTAAAAGCATTTCCAACTTTGCCAAGCGACGATTTGACAAAATAGATATAGAGAACTGGCAAAATAACCTGTCCACTTACCTGAAGCTGGACCTGAGCCGGAATTTTGAGGCAGATGATCAGCGCTTCCCTACTTTGCCTGATGAAAAAGAAATTCGTAAAGTTTTGCAGAAGATCGGTAAGAATGAGCCGGCTGATGAATTGAACTGCGGTGCCTGCGGTTATGACACCTGTTATGAGCACGCCATTTCCATCATTCAGGGACTTGCTGAAACCGAGATGTGTCTGCCCCATACCATTGAGCAGCTGCATGAGTATATCCGTGAGCTGGATGTATCCAACAACAAACTGGCCTCGACCCAGGCGGCCCTGAAGCAAAGCGAAAAGCTTGCCAATATGGGGCAGATGGCAGCAGGAATTGCCCATGAAGTGAATAATCCGCTTGGTGTAGTGATCATGTACAGCCACATCCTTCTGGATGAAATGGACCCCGAATCTCCGTTTTACACTGACCTGAAAATGATTGTAGAGCAGGCAGACCGGTGCAAAAATATCGTGGGCGGCCTGCTGAATTTCGCCAGAAAAACCAAGGTCGTGATTGACCAGGTAAACATTAAAAAACTCATCGACAATGGGCTGAAAGCCTTTGTTCTTCCAAAGAACATCGATCTGGATGTGCGGATCAACGCACAGAATCCGGTGATCGAATGCGACCAGAGCCAAATGGTTCAGGTGTTTGCCAACTTGTTTAAAAATGCGGTGGATGCCATGCCCATGGGCGGTGAGTTGACGGTGAAAGTGGATGACAAAGAGGGTGAGGATGCGTTCTATATCCGCATACAGGACACAGGAACAGGCATATCAAAACAAAATATGGACAAGATGTTTGAGCCTTTTTTCACCACCAAGGAGAAGGGGCAGGGCACCGGACTCGGGTTGCCCATCATTTACGGAATTGTGAAAATGCATCGCGGGACCATGAAAGTGGACTCCAATGCAGACCCCAAAGCCGGGCCCACAGGAACCACCTTTTATCTTACGCTGCCCCGGAAAGCAGAAAATATTAACCGACATACAGAGGATGTATCGGAAAAGGATGTAAATACCATTAAATAAAGACCGTCATGTTAACAAAGGAAAAAAAGACCATTCTGATTGTTGATGATGACCCCGATTTTCTGTTCCAGATGAAAATGACCATTCAGGATCTCGGGTTCGAAGTAATATCGGCAGAAACACAGAAAGAAGCGGAGGATATCATTGAAAAAGAACGCCCCGACCTGGCCATTCTCGATTTAATGATGGAAAATCAGGATACCGGTTTTATCCTCTGTCACAAAATCAAGCAAAAATACCCTGATCTCCCCATTATCATTGCTTCTGCGGTTACCGCAGAAACCGGAATGCTGTTTGATGTGGATACGGAAGAAGGCCAGGAATGGATCAAAGCAGATCTGTTTATGGACAAAGGGATCCGAAAAGATCAGCTCCAGAAAGAGATCAACAAATTGCTCAAAATCTGAAACACATTATTGAACCCATTCATGTCACCCATCCAACATACTGATTTACCAGGCAAAACGATTGAGCGATTGAGCCAGTACAGGCGGATCCTCTATAACAGCATCCAGGAAGGAAAGACAAACATTTATTCCCATGAGCTGGCCAAAATGATGAACCTTACCTCAGTGCAGGTCAGGAGGGATCTCATGCTGATCGGTTATTCCGGGAGCCAGAGCAAAGGCTATGTCATCAAGGATCTTGTAGCCCTGATCGGCAATATTATTGACAGTTCCGGAGGGCAGAACATCATTATCGTGGGAATGGGTAACCTGGGGCGGGCCATAACCAGTTATTTTGCGGGGAAGCGGGAGAAACTGGCCATTGTGGCTGCTTTCGATAATGATTTGCAGAAAACAGACCGGATGATGGCCGGCATTCCGTGCCATCATATCAATAAGTTGACAAGGGAGTTCATCGAAGAATCAGAAGTGAGTATTGCTGTACTGACGGTGGCCCCGGAAGCGACCCACGATGTTGCAAAAAAGCTGATGGACGTCGGCATCAAAGGGATCCTGAACTATACCTCTGTTCCCCTGACGGTTCCGCCGGATGTGTACCTGGAAGAATACGACATTGTTACCTCACTGGAAAAACTGGCTTACCTGGTCAAAACACATTAAAGTTGCAGGATCCGGGTTTTTCGCGATTTATTGATATTTTTGTGCTGTCATGAACGTGTATTACCATACATCGGAAGCGAGCGGGAAGATCAAAAACCCGGTGGTCACCACGGGTTCTTTTGACGGTGTCCACAGCGGACACCAGTCAATTATTAACCGACTCAACAAAAGTGCACGAAAAATAGGGGGGGAGTCCGTGCTGATCACCTTTTATCCCCATCCCCGAAAGGTTTTGTATCCGGAACAGTCTGACCTGAAAATGATCAATTCACAGGAAGAAAAAATCTCCCTGTTGCGTCACGCCGGGCTCGATAACCTGATCATTATGCCGTTTTCCGTGGAGTTTTCCAAAACCTCCCCCCATGAATTCGTTACAAAATACCTGGTTGAGCAGCTTGGGGCCCGGGTGATTGTTTTCGGGCACAATCACCATTTTGGCCATGAAAGGAAAGGGGATTACTCCTATCTTCATGAACTGAGCCGGGAAATGGGCTTTATGGTAGAGGAAATGCCGCTTAAGGTCATTGAAGATGAGACTGTAAGCTCTGCCAAAATCAGGAAAGCGCTCGGCAGTGGCGATATTCAAAAAGTCAATGCATATCTCAATCACCAGTATACCATCAAGGGCTTGTTTGAGAAAGGTCGTCCCATACAAGTTTTTTCAGAAAACCCCACCATCGTTATTGACTTTGATAAAAAGGAAAAGCTGATTCCCCCGCCGGGTATCTATGCCACCAAGCTGATGGCCAGAAAACAATGCCTGAAATCCATGACGTGGATCTCAGGGAAGGATGGTGAAGACCCTGCTGTCGAAACCCTGCCTGTTGAAACGCAATACAATCCGGAAGGCGAAAAAGGCTTATTGCTTTTCTATAAGCAGGTATATGCAGGCCATATTGAAAGCATTGACCCAGGAAAGGAAAAGCTTCTGAAAAATGCCCGCGCAGATGTGGAGGATTTAATTTATTAGTCTGCCCGGGAAAACCCTTTTTAAGTCATAATTCGGCTAAATTATGCATTTAATTATTTGAATGCATAATTTGGCTTTTGCATGCCGTTTCCTTCTGAAACTTTGCGTAAATTTGTGCGGTAAAAAGAACATTCTATCTATGATATATCATCCTGAAAAATACAGCATTGAGGATAAAAGGATGGCCCCCTTTATTGATCCGGATGAGATCTCGGATATACTCAGAAATACCAATGCAGATCGGTCCCGGGTAAGAGAAGTGATCAAGTCATCACTTGACAAAAAAAGACTCTCCCTGGAAGAAACAGCTGTTCTGATCAATGCAAAGGATCCTGACCTGATTGAGGAGATCAAAGAAGGTGCCCGTATGCTCAAAGAAAAAGTATACGGTGAACGCATCGTTTTATTTGCCCCCCTTTATGTGGGCGATCTGTGTACCAATAATTGTCAGTATTGCGGATTCAGGGCTTCCAATAAGGAGATGCAACGAATTACACTTTCCGCAAAAGAGCTTGAGAAAGAAACCAGGGCATTGGTCGACCAGGGGCATAAACGCCTTATTCTGGTCTATGGGGAGCATCCCAGATATTCACCTGAGTTTATTGCTTCCACGGTTGAAACCGTTTATGGAATCAAGCACGGCAACGGTGAGATTCGCCGGGTAAATATCAATGCGGCTCCATTTGATATTCCGGGATTCCGGGTAATCAAGGATTCAGGCATAGGTACTTTTCAGATTTTTCAGGAGACCTATCACCAGCCGACATATAAGCAAGTGCACCCCAGTGGAGTTAAACGCGATTACGACTGGCGACTTACTTCCCTTGACCGTGCTCAGGAAGCCGGAATTGATGATGTGGGTATTGGTGCGTTGTTCGGGCTTTACGACTGGCGCTTTGAGGTGATGGGGCTGGTTCGGCACGTAAACCATTTTGAAGCGGTATACAATGTCGGCCCCCATACCATTTCATTTCCCCGATTGCAGAATGCGCACTCACTGGATATTCCCCAGGACCATATGGTTAGTGATGAGGAGTTTACACGCCTGGTTTCCATCCTGAGGCTGGCTGTTCCCTACACCGGTATGATACTCACCGCCAGGGAGCCTGCCCATATAAGGGATGAAATCCTGCGTTTTGGTGTATCTCAGATAGACGGGGGGACCAACCTGGAGCTGGGGGGCTACTCTGCAGGGCTTCAGGAAACCCAGGATCTGAGCAGGGAGCAGTTTCAGATCAATGACAACCGGTCTCTGGCGGATATCATGGACGAACTGATCCGTGCTGAGTATATCCCTTCTTTTTGCACTGCTTGTTACCGGCTCGGGCGAACCGGGGAGCATTTTATGGAGTTTTCCGTTCCCGGCTTCATCAAAAGATATTGCTCTCCCAATGCCCTGCTGACCATGGCCGAATACCTTGAGGATTATGCCAGGGAGGATACCAAAAGAGCCGGCTATGCACTGATTGAAAAAAAAGTCAATGAGTTGTCCGGCTCCGTTCCGGTGGACAAACTGAGAGAGAAGCTTCGCCTGATCAGTCAGGGGAAACGGGATTTGTATTTTTAAATGAATGAACCATGCAACAGACAATGATTTTGGGTATTCTGGTATTTGACCGGATCAAGGAAGCAGGAATGACGCAGAAGATCCTTTCAAGGCATGCGGATGTGATACGTACCCGGCTCGGATTCCATGAACTCTCTGACAAAGTTTGCAGCCGGGTAGGAACCATTGTGCTGGTGCTTCAGGGTGATCCGCAACAATGGCAGGAGCTGGAGGAGGATTTATCCGTCATCGGAGGGGTTGAAATCAAGAAAATGACCTTTGATTATTTATTCAAATAAAGTATAATAAGATGTCAGTAATCAAGATTTTAGGCATTCTTGTCAAAATGCGAAGTGAGGCCGCAATAAAGGTACAGGATGTGCTTACCAAATATGGCTGTTCTGTCAGGACCCGGCTGGGTTTGAATATCCCGGATGATTCCGGTTCCGGAGAGCAGGGCCTGATCATTCTGGATTTATTCGGAGACCCGGATGAAAGCATTCGTCTTGAGAATGAACTTCGTGGCCTGGATAAGGTGAAAGTACAGCGGATGGAATTTGATAATTGATATAAAGCAAATCAGATATGGCAAAATTGGTTCATTTTTCCGAAGCAGCTTCCCTTGCATTGCATGCAATGGTGCTCATCGCCAAGGCTGACAACCATGTAAATGTCAGTAGCCTGGCCAGTGAGATGGGTGCCTCCCGCAATCACCTGGCCAAGGTATTGCAACAGCTGGTGAAATACAATTTCCTGAAGTCTGTACGTGGTCCTTCCGGCGGTTTTGTATTGAATAAAGCCCCGGATCAGATCAGCGTACTGGAGATTTACGAAGCCATTGAGGGATCCATTGATCTTCCGGAATGCCCCCTCGACAGAAAGATCTGTCCCTTTGACAAATGCCTGATGAATGGTCTTGTGACTGACGTTACCATGCAATTCAAAAAGTATTTCCAGGAACAGACACTCGAGGATTTTGTCACACGCTCCTGACATCTTATATGGCATTACAGGCAGGTAAATTACTATCAAGCATTCAATCTCCCGGCGACCTGAAAACGTTGTCGCAAGAGGAGCTGGAGATGCTATGCGAAGAATTGCGGCAATTTATCATCGATGCAGTCAGTCTGAATCCCGGGCATTTTGGTGCCAGCCTCGGGGTTGTGGAGCTGACCGTGGCCCTTCACAAGGTTTTTGAGACTCCCAGGGACCAGTTGATATGGGATGTAGGGCACCAGGCCTATGCCCACAAAATCCTCACTGGCCGTCGTGATCTTTTTCACACCAACCGGCATTATGGGGGCATCAGCGGTTTTCCGCGAATGGCTGAAAGCCCTTATGATGCATTCGGTACGGGGCATGCTTCCACCAGTGTTTCTGCGGCCCTGGGGATGGCCGTCGCCTCCGGCCTGAAAGGGGATGACCGGCATCATATTGCTGTGATCGGCGATGGGAGTATGACGGGCGGACTGGCATTTGAGGGACTGAATCATGCCGGGGTGTCCAATGCCAATCTGCTGGTAATCCTCAATGACAATGGAATTTCGATCGACAACGGCGTCGGTGCCCTGAAAGAGTACCTGACGGATATTACCACTTCCAGGACCTATAATCGGCTGAAAGATGATATCTGGCGCCTGCTTGGCAATGCAGGCAGCCTTGGTCCGGGGGCCCGGCGTTCCATACAGAAACTTGAAAATGCCATCAAATCGCTCCTGTTCCGGCAGAGCAATTTTTTCGAGTCGCTGGGTTTCCGGTATTTTGGACCGGTTGATGGCCATGATGTCGGATATCTGCAACGAATACTCAGCGACCTGAAACAAATTAAGGGGCCCAAGCTTCTCCACGTAGTAACGGTCAAAGGAAAAGGATACCCGTTTGCCGAGAAAGACCAGACCCGTTTTCATGCACCCGGCTTTTTTGACAAAAAAACCGGAAAAATACAAGTTCCGGAAGATAATACCGGTCATCCGCCAAAATATCAGCGGGTATTTGGTGAAACCATCCTTGAACTGGCTGAAAAGAATGCACGGATTGTGGGGATTACCCCTGCAATGCCTACGGGCTGCTCGTTAAATATCATGATGGCGGCCATGCCCGGCAGAACATTTGATGTAGGGATTGCCGAGCAACATGCAGTCACTTTCAGTGCAGGACTGGCTGCACAGGGTATGATCCCTTTTTGCAATGTGTATTCTTCCTTTTTTCAACGGGCTTATGACCAGGTGATCCATGATGTGGCACTTCAGAACCTGCCTGTGGTTTTTTGCCTGGACAGGGCCGGTCTGGTGGGAGAGGACGGGGCAACACATCATGGAATGTTTGATCTTTCTTCACTGCGATGCATCCCTAATTTGGTTATTGCAGCTCCCATGAATGAGGAAGAGCTTCGCAATATGATGTACACAGCCCAGCTGAATCCTGTTTCACCATACGTGATAAGGTACCCGCGCGGGGAAGGGGTGATGAGGGAGTGGAAAACGCCTTTCCGGAAAATAGAGACCGGCCGGGGCAGAAGACTCAGAAAAGGCAGCGATATTGCAGTGGTATCTGCAGGGCACGTTGGCAATGTGGCGCTGAAAGCATGCAGTATGTTTGAGGAACAGAGCGGGTTTTCTGTTTCCTGCTATGACCTCCGTTTCCTTAAACCAATGGATGAAAATCTGCTGCACGAGATCTTTTCCGGGCATCAGGCTGTCATTACAGTTGAAGACAACGCACTGGCCGGCGGAATGGGAAGCGCACTGCTGGAGTTTATGGCAGATCACCATTATCGTATCTTTGTTAAAAGACTGGGAATCCCGGATTATTTTCCGGGACATGGCACCATCCCGGAGTTGCACCGGGAGTGCGGTATTGACCCGGATGCTGTTATCCGGGGCCTGAAAGATGTCGCAGCGCAACTTAAGCTGAATCAGCAACCAAAGAAAAAACAAAAAACCGGATTGTATGTCGGAAACCATCGCCAATAGTGATCAAATACTTATTGCTTTTCTGCTTACTTTGTTTGCAGGTCTGGCCACAGGTATCGGCAGTGCCATTGCTTTTTTTGCAAAAAGAACCAATACCCGGTTCTTGTCGGTGGCACTGGGTTTTTCAGGCGGGGTCATGATTTACCTTTCCTTTGTGGAGATCTTCCCGAAATCCATTGAGATCCTGGAAGCGGAAATGAACGTTCAGTCAGCCTACCTGTTGACTGTGGTGGCCTTTTTTACCGGGATGGTAGTCATTGCAATCATTGACCGGCTGGTGCCGGATTTTGAGAACCCCCACGAACCCAAGCGTGTTGAGCAAATGGGGACGGAAGAGGCTGCAAAAAACAAGAAACTCTACCGCATGGGAATGTTGTCGGCACTGGCCATTGCCATTCATAACTTCCCGGAAGGGCTGGCCACTTTTCTGGCCGCATTGCAGGATATCAGGCTGGGGCTTCCGATTGCCATTGCCATTGCCATTCATAACATCCCGGAGGGCATCGCCATTTCGGTCCCGATTCATCATGCCACCGGAAGCAAGCGAAAGGCATTTCTGTATTCATTCCTTTCAGGATTGGCAGAGCCCGTGGGGGCAGTTGTGGGGTTTTTCATTCTGATGCCATTTATCAACGAAGTGGTTTTTGGATTCCTGTTTGCATCTGTTGCGGGCATCATGGTGTTTATCTCCATTGACCACCTGTTACCTACTGCCAGGGAATACGGAACCGGCCACCTCCCGCTTTACGGATTGATGGCCGGGATGGCTGTAATGGCCGTGAGCCTGGTCTTTTTTATGTAATGGGTTATCCTCAGCGTAATGACATTCCCTCTGTGCTTAACTTAAGGATAGCGGATCAAAAAGCTGTCCATGAAACCATGGTCACGCAATTCACTGCGCACCCGCAGGGCTTCCTCCCGGTTTGAAAATTCTCCCACAATCAGTTTATACAGGTTTCTGCCTTCTTCATGGGTGATATGGAGAAAAACGGGATGGCCGAAGCTTTGCTGATGGCCTGAAGCAATGCCTGAAAGCTGGTCAGGGTTTACGAATGAGGCGATCTGTATACCGATTCCGGAAGGGGAGACCTCCTCCAGCATGGTATCATAGAAACCCTCATCCATTGCTGCCAGATCCCGCGGCGATATCCTTTCACTGTGCATACGGGTCTCCTGCTCAAAGTCGCTCTCTTCACCTGCTATATAGGAAGGTTTTTCGGAGAGGGAGAGATGCTCTGTGGCTTTGTCCTCATTCCCCAGCATCTGGTAGGTATGCCCGAGGTAGTAGTGCAATGCAGGATCTTTCGCATAATGGTCACTGGCATAAAGCAGGTCTTCCAGGGCATCCCGGTACAGTCCGGTCTGATAGCGGGCCCTGCCCCTGAAAAAATGGACTTCTCCAAATCCGGGGTTGAGGTTGAGCGCCACATCAAAATCCTGCAGGGCCCGTCCGAACTCCCCGGTTGCATAGTACGCTTTACCACGCTGGAAGAAAGAATAATAATCAGGACTGATCCTGAGTGCTTCGCTGTAATGGTGAATGGCTTCATTGTATTCACCCTTTGAAGCGTAAGCCAGTCCGGTAAAATAATGTACCTGGTCGGCATATCTGTGGTCGAAACCGATTACTGTCCGGAAATCGTCCAGCGCTTTTTCATACTGCCTGAGCTCAATATGTGCAAGCCCCCTGTACAGATAGGCATCAGCAAGATACGGATCCAGAGAGATGGCCTCATCAAAGGAAATCAGGGCCTGATGGTATTCACCCTCAACCCCTTTTCTGACACCCTGTGAAAACAACTCCCGGGCCCGCCTGATATCTCTATCTGAAGGCTGGCTCAAGCTTATTGAGTGCCAAAAAATTCCGGACAGAAGGATGATCAAACAAAGGATTCTCATATACGCATCAATGAGGAATGGGTGTTACAGGACAAATATAATGAATTATCGCCGGGCTTTGGCGTTCAGCTGCGTAATGAGTTTTCTGGACAGGGCATTATAAAACCGCTTGTTATTGTAAAGGCTTACCCAGCGAATTCCCTGTATGCTATTGGTCAGAAAACATTCATCAGCATTTTCCAGTTCAATGGAATTCAGGGGCTTTTCAGTTACTTTCCAACCGTTTTCCGCGGCTATTTCCATGACAACACGTCGCATGATCCCCTCTACACATCCCTGGTCAAGTGGCGGCGTATAAAGATGATCTTCGCGAACGATGAATATGTTGGAGCTGGTGGCTTCAATAATGTTTCCTTCTTCATTAAGGATCAGGCAGTCACCGAGTCCAAACTCTCTTTTGTAAAGACTGGCCATCACATATAACTGGGCATTGATTGATTTGATGGAAGAAAATTTGTTGACCCCTTTGCGAATTCCGGCATATTCTTTTACATGAACTCCTTTGTTGTTCAGTACGAAACTTCCCTGATCCAGCATCTCAGAATCTATCAGCCACGATGCGCTGTTACCAAGTGGCATATACAGGCCGCCGTCTTCGCGGAACGCAGAGAAACGGACCCTGGCACTTCCGGTTTCATGATGGTTGGCGGCAACAAGCTCCTCTATTGCAGCGGTAAAGAGATCTTCAGACCAGTCATCACCCGGATTGATCTGAAGGAGATGAAGTCCACGGGTCAGGCGGTCAAAATGTTTGTCTGCCCATAAAGGACTTCCCTGCGATACACGAATGGTTTCAAATAACCCGTCACCATAACGAAAAGCCCGGTTGGAGGGTAGCAGGCTGAAGTCATCTTCAGGGATCAGGCGGCCGTTCCAGGATAACATGTTCATGCGCAGGAGGTTTAAAAAACATAGTGAATAAACCGGGAGACGAATCCGGGATTCAGTAAGGTGGTAAATAACACCCCGAATATGGCCCCCCAGAAATGCACATCATGTCCCACATTGTCGCTGCCTCTTTTGGCCATATAGGCGGAATAAACCAGGTATAGTATGCCAAAAATAAAGGCAGGAATGGGTACCGGGAAAAAGATAAACATGACGGATCCCTGGGGGTACACAAGAATGCTGGCGAAGAGAACGGCTGAAACCGCCCCGCTGGCTCCGACTGCATTATAATAAGGGTCTTTTGAATGTTTGAAATACCCGGGAATTACACTTCCCACCAACCCCACCAGGTACAGCAGCAAAAAGAACAGCGAACCGTGGTTGCCGAAATGGGCGGAGAACTCATGTTCCACATTACGGCCAAAAGAAAACAGCACGATCATGTTCACCAACAGGTGCATGTAGTCCACATGCAGCAGCCCATAGGTGAAAAACCGGTGAATTTGCCTATGCTCTTTGATGGCATATGCATTGAATTTCATTCGTTCGAACATCCGGCCGCTGCCAAATGCGGAGATACTTGCCAGAACGGTTGCAATGATGATAAATATGGTGGCAGACATTTCTATTCAGGATAAAAAATGTGTGTTGTTCACTAATACCTGATCTGCAACCGGTCGAAAGTATCATCCTCAATGATGCGTACCGCTTCCCGGAAATAATCCTCATGCTGCATCACCACCTGAATATAAGCGGAAAAATCAAAAAGGTTTCGGGCAATCTGGGCTTTTAGTTGTTGCTTCATAAATTCAACAGATTTTTCATCCCCTTCCTCTTCATTCACCAGGTCGTGCTGATCTGCGGCATATTCACGGAGGGAGGCTATCAGTGCTTCATCCACATGGAAATTTTCAATGTAATCAGTCACATTGTCAAACCGCTCAGATAACTCCGCTCGGTTACGGTTGGTATATTCGATCCCGAAAGTATTCAATATGCCGCGCCTGAGAATCCTTGAATAATAATCCGAAACCCCGGCAGTATCCAGTGGGGTAAAAAAGTCGGGCATGATACCGCCTCCGCCGTAAACAACCCGTTGGTTGACCTTGGTGTGATACTTCAGTGAATCCGGGAATGTAATGCTCTCGGGACTCACCAGCTCGCCCGATGAAAGCCGGTTTGACAGGTCTGCATAATATCGATCCGTGCCTTCATCATAGGGCTTCTGGATGCTGCGCCCTGTGGGTGTATGGTATTGGGCAGTCGTCAGCCTGATGGCCGACTCATCGGGAAGCTCAAAAGGACGCTGAACCAGGCCTTTGCCGAATGACCGTCTTCCCACGACCAGCCCCCTGTCCCAGTCCTGTATTGCCCCGGCGAAAATTTCACTGGCTGAAGCAGAACCTTCGTTTATCAGTACAACAACTTTCCCTTCTTTGAAGTTACCCCTCGAAGTACTCCTGAATTCCTGCTTGGGGGCTGCATGTCCTTCCGTGTAGACAATCAGGTGATTGCGTTCCAGGAATTCATCGGCCAGGTCGATGGCCACATCCAGGTAACCTCCTGAATTGTAGTTTAAATCCACGATCAGGCTGGTCATTCCTTCCGATTTTAAATCCCGGATGGCCTCGCGCACTTCTCTTAATGTGGTACGGGCAAACCTGTTAATCTTGATATACCCGATTTCGGGGGTGGCCATAAAAGCTGCATCAACGGAATGGATCGGGATCTGGTCACGGGTAATTGTAAAATCCAGCAAATCAGCGGCGCCTGTCCGAAAAATGGAGACTTCTACTTCCGTCCCACGCTCACCGCGCAATTTTTGCTGTACATATTCATTGGTTACTTTGCTCCCGTAGGCTTCTTCGCCATTGATATATACAATTTTGTCACCCGGCATCAGACCGACTTTTTCTGAGGGCCCCCCAGGTATGGGGCTCACAACAATAATGGTGTCCTGTATCAGGTCAAACTGGATACCGATCCCTTCAAAACTGCCCTCCAGTGGTTCATTGGCCCTGCGGAGTTCATCGGCAGAAAGATAACGACTGTGCGGGTCCAGTTCGCGGAGCATGCCACGGATTGCATCTTCCACCAGCTTCTCGTCGTCCATTTCTTCAATATAGGCAAATTCTATAAACTGCAGTGCCCGCTGAAGCTTCTCCATCTGTTGCTGGCTGACTTGCGAAAAAGATGTGGCAGACAGTGAAACAAGAATTATTGTGAGCGTCAGGAGGCTGATAATGCGCTTGGGTGTTTTCATTCTATATTATTTTCTGTGTGTTCTTAAAAAACCGGGGCAGGATTGATTGCAGCCCGGGTTATGAAATATATTAAACTATGCGTACTTTTGAGTAAACAAAAACAAAGCCAAAAAGTCTTTTCACAAAAAAGAATTCCTATTACGGCTCCTGGCAATCCATACAAAATTAATAAAAAGGAGGAAAAACAGCGGTTTCTGAACAGCCTGATTTTTCCGCTGGTATTTGTATTGATTCTCTGGCTGGTGAAATCTCTGGAAATGGCATTTGATCTTTCGTTTTCGGAATTTGGCATCTACCCCAATACGGCTGGCGGATTGAAGGGAATTGTGTTGTCTCCTTTCGTTCATGGAAGTATTTCTCACCTGGCTTCCAATAGTATCCCTTTGCTGGTGCTGGGCACCGCCCTGTTGTATTTTTACCGGGAGGTGGCTTTGCCGGTTTTTCTCTGGGGCCTGCTCATTACCGGATTCTGGGTTTGGGTCATAGGCCGTCCTTCCTTTCATATCGGTGCTTCGGGAGTTATTTACTGTTTGGCTGCCTTCCTTTTTGTCAGTGGGATTATTCGCAGACATCCGCGGCTGATGGCACTTTCATTGCTGGTGGCCTTTCTTTACGGGGGGCTCATCTGGGGGATCTTTCCTGTGCGTGAACACATTTCCTGGGAGGGGCATTTAATGGGAATGTTATCGGGTGCGCTGCTTGCCTGGTTCTACAGGGAGCATGGTCCGCAGCGCCCGCTTTATTCATGGGAACTTGAGGAAGAGGATGACGATAGGGTTGATGAAATGGAAGATGATGAGGGGGAGAATATTCGCATTAAGTACGACCAGACAGATTGAGTTAGACCAGACTGACTGAATTACATGTTGCCGCGATCTATCTCGCGTTGTATGTCCTTTTTCTTGATGGTTTCCCTTTTATCAAACAGTTTCTTGCCTTTGGCCAATGCGATCTCAAGCTTTGCCAGTCCTTTATTGTTGATATATAACCTGGTGGGCACTAAGGTCAGCCCCTTTTCTTCCAGTTTGGATTTGAGTTTTTTCAACTCCCGGCCGGTGAGCAGTAACTTCCGTTCGCGCTTGGGTTCATGGTTGTTGTATGTTCCGTGAGAATAGGGAGCAATGTGCATATTTCTCACATAGAGTTCATGACCGCTGAAGGCGCAATAACTTTCGGTCAGGCTGGCCTTTCCTGCCCGTATGGATTTGATCTCTGTGCCGGTAAGAACCAGGCCTGCCTCGAACTTTTCCAGTAAAAAGTATTCAAAGTTGGCTTTTTTATTTTTGATATTGATTTTACCAGACATTTTTACCTTGTGTTTGACCCGCGAATATAGGAAAAAATAAGGGATCCGGGATTTTTTAGAATATGTTAAACCAAAAAGCATAATTTATTGTTGCCCTATTCATAAAAAAATATACTTTTGCAAAAAATAAAACCCATTACATATGTATTGGACTTTGGAACTGGCATCTAAACTCGAAGATGCTCCCTGGCCCGCCACCAAGGAGGAGTTAATAGATTACGCCCTGAGATCGGGAGCCCCGATGGAAGTTATTGAAAATCTTCAGGAAATTGAAGACGAAGGCGACGTATACGAAAGTATTGAAGATATCTGGCCGGATTATCCCACAAAAGATGATTTTTTCTTTCATGAGGATGAATACTGATGGTCCTGCCATCCATTAATGATTGAAGGCAAAAACCGGCTGATGCCGGTTTTTTGCGTTTTGACCCTTTGCTGTATTGTGTACGGATTTAATTAACTTTGTTTTTCTTAAAAGACCCATCTATGCTCAATCTTGTAAAGAAATTATTTGGCAGTAAAGCCGACAGGGATTTCCGGGAAATCAGGGAAACGCTCGAAGCCACCAAACAAGCCTATGAGACCATCAAGACCCTGGACAATGACCAGCTCAGGACCAAAACCCTGGAACTGAAAAAAAGAATTGAAGAGAATATTCAGGAGGAACAAAAGCAGATCGACACGCTGAGGGAACACCTTGAAAACAACTATGAGATTGATATCGAGGAAAAGGAGCGGATCTACCAGCAAATCGATGCCCTGGATGACAAACAGAATGACAATACAGAAACCCTGCTGGGTGATCTGATCCCGGAGGCCTTTTCTGTGGTCAAGGAAACCGCGCGGCGTTTCAAGGAAAATGAAGAGGTGATTGTTACCGCCAATGATTTCGACCGGGAACTGGCAGCGATCAACCCCAGCATAGAGATCAGAGGTGATAAAGCCTGCTATAAAAACCAGTGGATGGCAGGCGGGAATATGATCACCTGGGATATGGTGCACTATGATGTCCAGCTCATCGGTGGAATTCATCTTCATAAAGGTAAAATCGCTGAGATGGCGACCGGGGAGGGTAAAACACTGGTTGCAACCCTTCCGGTTTACCTGAATGCCATTACAGGCAAGGGAGTGCATATTGTGACGGTAAATGATTACCTGGCCAAGCGTGACTCCGAATGGATGGGAATGCTTTTTCAGTTTCACGGGCTGAGGGTCGATTGCGTTGACAAACATCAACCGCATTCACCGGAAAGAAGGAAGGCCTACCATGCGGATATTACCTACGGCACCAACAATGAGTTCGGATTTGATTACCTGCGTGACAATATGTCGCGCAACCCCGGCGAACTGGTTCAGCGGAAACTGAACTATACCATTGTGGATGAGGTGGATTCTGTGTTGATTGACGATGCGCGTACGCCGCTGATCATATCCGGTCCGACGCCACAGGGGGAGAAGCATGAGTTTCACGAGATGAAGCCCAAGGTGGAGAAACTTTATAATGCTCAGCGTATGCTGGTGACCAACCTGCTGGCTGAAGCCAGAAGGCTCCTGATGCCAAAGGAAGGGGAACCTGACGAGAAAAAAGGGGGTGAACTGCTGCTGCGCTGCCACCGAGGACTTCCCAAAAATAAGGCCCTGATCAAGTTTTTGTCCGAGCCGGGCATGAAAAGTATTTTGCAGAAGACCGAGAACCTGTATATGCAGGAACAGGGCAAACACATGCATGTGATCGATGATGAGCTGCATTTTGTGATTGAAGAAAAGAACAACTCCATCGAACTTACCGAGAAAGGTATTGACCTGATCACCAGCCAGACGGAAGACCCTGACTTTTTTATTCTTCCTGATATTGGCTCGGAAATGGCTGAGCTGGAAAAGGCGGATATACCGGCGGAGAAGAAAATGGAGCGGAAAAATGAGGTGATCAACGATTTTTCCGTAAAGAGTGCCCGTGTGCATACCATCAACCAGCTGCTGAAGGCCTATACCTTGTTTGAAAAGGACACGGAATATGTGATCATGGATAACAAGGTGAAGATCGTGGATGAGCAGACAGGCCGGGTTATGGAAGGACGGCGTTATTCAGACGGACTGCACCAGGCCATTGAGGCCAAGGAAAATGTAAAGGTTGAAGCAGCCACCCAGACCTACGCCACAGTGACCCTTCAGAATTATTTCAGGATGTACCGTAAGCTCGCTGGTATGACAGGTACGGCCGAAACGGAGGCCGGAGAGTTCTGGAATATTTACAAACTGGACGTCGTGGTTATTCCCACCCATCGCCCGGTGGTCCGGGAAGACAGGGAAGATCTGATCTACAAGACAAAAAGGGAAAAATACAATGCCATTATTGATGAGGTGAGTGAACTCATCAATGCCGGGAGGCCTGTGCTTGTGGGGACCACTTCCGTGGAAACCTCTGAGCTGCTGAGCCGGATGCTCAAGCTGCGGTCAGTTCATCATAATATTCTCAATGCGAAGCACCATGAAAGGGAGGCGCAGATCGTGAAAGAGGCCGGGCAGGCCGGTACGGTGACCATTGCCACCAACATGGCCGGACGTGGTACCGACATCAAGCTCGGAACCGGAGTGGTAAAGGCAGGCGGACTGGCCATTCTTGGTACGGAAAGGCATGAATCACGGCGTGTAGACCGTCAGCTTCGCGGACGTGCAGGCCGCCAGGGCGACCCCGGGTCATCCCAGTTTTTTGTTTCCCTGGAGGATGACCTTATGCGGGTATTTGGTTCCGGCAGGATATCTTCGCTCATGGACAGGATGGGATTGAAAGAAGGGGAGGTGATCCAGCATTCCATGATCACCAAGTCGATTGAAAGGGCGCAGAAAAAAGTGGAGGAAAATAACTTTGGTATCCGGAAGCGGTTGCTGGAGTACGATGACGTGATGAATGCGCAGCGTGAGGTGATCTATAAAAAACGCCGCAATGCGCTGTTCGGGGAACGGCTGGCGGTGGATATCGCCAACATGATGTTCGATACCTGTGAGCAGATGATTTTGGAATACCAGGAAACAGGTGATTTTGAAGGATTTACCTTTGAACTGCTCAGAACTTTTGGAACCGAGGCCCCTTTCAGCCAGCAGGAATTCATTGAGGGAAAGCCCGATAAGCTGAATGACACATTGTATGCCGTCGTCCTGCAATCTTACAAAAAAAAGAATGAGCAGATCGCTGAATCTGCATTCCCCGTAATCAGGGAGGTGTATGAAAAAGCATCTCAGAAATATGAGAACATCGCCATTCCGATTACTGACGGGATGAAGACCATGAATGTGATCGCCAACCTGAAAAAAGCCTACGATACCAACGGAAGAGAAGTTTCGCTTTCCATTGAGAAAGGGATTACCCTCACCATCATCGACAATGCGTGGAAAGATCATTTAAGGGAGATGGATGACCTGAAACAGTCTGTACAGGGAGCCGCCTATGAGCAGAAAGATCCGCTGCTGATCTACAAATTTGAGTCATTTGAACTGTTTAAGCGGATGATTCAGCAGGTCAATAAAGACATCATTTCCTTCCTTGGCAAGGCACGGTTGCCCGTACGTGACCCTGACCAGATTCAGCGCGGCACCGAGCAGGAAAAGATGGATATGAGTAAGCTGCAGGCCGGTCGCAGTGACCTGCCCGGAGGCAAGGGGGGGAAGCAAAAGGCACAACCCGTCAGGGTGGAGAAGAAAGTGGGCCGGAATGAGCCCTGCCCTTGCGGAAGTGGTAAGAAGTACAAACAATGCCATGGAAAAGGAAGTTGATTAACCTTAAATCTGTTACCATATGTTTTCTTTTGAAACCAGGCTGAGGGTACGTTATGCAGAAACCGACCAGATGGGTTTTGTATACTACGGCAATTACCCCCAGTACTATGAAGTGGCCAGGGCCGAGGCCATGCGCCGGATGGGAATGGCCTACAAAGAAATGGAAGAGAAAGGGGTGGTGATGCCCATAGCCGATATGCGTATTAAATATATCCGGCCTGCCCATTACGATGACCTGCTCACCATTAAAGTCTTTGTGCCGGAATTACCCGGATCAAGAATGCATTTTGATTATGAGATTTTCAATGAGGCCGGAAAGCTGATCAATAAGGGCTTTACGGTACTGGCATTCATCAGAAAAGAGACCGGAAAGCCTTGTGCAGCCCCTGAATGGTTTATAAACAAATTAAAAGAAGCATAGTTGTGATAAATGAATCCCGGGGCGGCAGGCCTTCGGGGTGAGATTGAATTGAATGCATTTTATTAAAAAAATGAAGGATTATGAAAGAAATGAAGATTGTGCTGGGTGAAAACAAAAAAGTAGAAGCCCATTACAAGGGTTTCTCCATTTATACGGATCAGCCTGAAAAAGCGGGGGGAGACGAAAGTGCACCGGCTCCCTTTGACCTTTTCCTGGCTTCTATAGGCACCTGTGCGGGGTTTTATGTACAGGCTTTCTGTAACCAGCGGGGGATTTCAACCGACCAGGTTGAATTGGTTCAGAAGATGCATTATGACAAGGAAACAAAAATGATCGGTAAAATCGAGATTGATATTCTGCTGCCTCCCGATTTTCCCGAACAGTACAAAAATTCTGTGGTTCGTGCAGCTGAATCCTGCTCGGTGAAAAAACATATTGCCAGCGCCCCTGAATTTGTACTGAATGTGAAATAATCATTTTCTTAATATGAAGAAAACGCTTGTGATCGGCGCCAGTCCGAATCCGTTGCGGTATGCCACCAAAGCGGTTAAAAGACTGAGAGAGCATGACATTGAAGTGGTTGCGATCGGAAAACGGGAAACGACCATTGGCGATGTGGAAGTGAAAACAGGTACACCACCTATGGACAACATTCACACGGTAACCCTGTATGTTGGTCCTGACAACCAGGGGTCTTACATAGATTATATCCTATCCCTGAAACCCAAAAGAATTATATTTAACCCGGGCACCTATAACCGCAATTTAGAAAAAATGGCTGAAGAAGCCGGCATTGAAACCGTGGAGGACTGTACGCTGGTTATGCTAAGTATGGATGAATATTGATTCAGGCAAAATTTAAAACATAAA
>SL_3KL_010_SEDDRAFT_10000522_pt1 | contig 31749 bp, 33 predicted proteins | sample SodLakKL_010_SED_2_FD_10381 | JGI IMG/M metagenome (IMG submission 10381)
GCATACAGACAGATGAACACAATCAAAGCATTAGTAGAATAGGTGACGAATTATGGAGTATATCTACGCTGCTCTCTTATTGCACTCTGCAGAAAAATCAATCGATGAAGAATCCGTCCAGGCAGTTCTCTCTGCCGCAGGTATCGCTGTTAACGAATCCCGTGTGAAGGCCCTCGTCGCCGCCCTTGATGGCGTTGATGTTGAGGAAGCCATCAGCAAGGCAGCTGCTGCACCAGTAGCCGCTGCCGCCGCTGCACCTGCAGCTGCAGCCGCCGCTGCACCTGCTGAAGAGGAAGAAGAAGAAGAGAAGAAGGAAGAGGAAGAAGAGTCCGGAATGGCCGGTCTTGGTGCCCTCTTCGGCTAATTTTTTTTTGATTTTCTATCCACAGACGATATCGTCTCGTTCTTGTATCTGTATTACAGGAGATCAGATACCTGCCTTCTGGGATGTGACAATCAGTTCCGTCTCGGCAATCCTCCTGCAGAGTTTTCTTCGCTTTCTAACCGGCCACCAGTCGTACAGGAAGAACTGAACCGGTCTCCAGAGTGCGACCCACCCGATGATGATCAGCGACTCGGCGATCAGCTCGGCAAGTGATCCCTGCTCGAAGATCTCATTGGCATGCTGGCTGATCGTCAGGCAGAGGAAGAGGAAGAGGATACCGATCACCATATTCTTCCGTTCCCGCTTCATCTGGACCGAGAGGGAGTGTTCAGCAAGCCCTCTGAGATAGAGGAAATGGTTCTTCACTGCCTTCCTCATATTCTCCGTCACCTCATGGGAGATGAGTTCGACAGGAAGATAGATGATGATCCGGACTTTCTGGTCGAAGGGGATCTCCTCAAACCATGAGTAGATGTACTCTTCTGCATCCGGGTCGAGTTCTTTTTCATAAAATGGAGCCGGATCAAGGGTATTGTAGAGCTGCATCACTTTGGTGAGCTTCAGCTCGACGAGTACTACCTCATCGGGATTATCCGGAGGATCTCCAAACTCTCTGATCTCCGGCTCATACTCGCGTGGGTCCATACATCTCAACGTCTCCCGGCCATTATTGTCTGGCCATACGAGATACAACCATCCCCAAGAGGATAGTCGCTATTGATGATTGGTCGGACGCCATGGTCGCTCAGTTCAGAGCAGATGGTACTCCGTATCATCCCGTTATAGCAGACGCCTCCGGAGAGGGCAGCCGTCATGATCCCGGTCTCTTCTGCTGCCAGAATGGCGAGACGGGCGATCCCGCGTGCCAGGTTATACTGAAACGACGCTGCGATATCTGCAACAGCACGTCTGCGTACCATTGGCGGCTCACTGGTATATGGCAGATATTCTGCTAATGCCCTCTCCATGAGATGGGTTGTCAGGAGTGTTGCTGTACCTCCGGAATCATGGATGGTGATCTCCCAGTCTGTTGGGGATCCATGGGCGGCTGCCGCCTCGAGCCGCATCGCAGGTTCGCCATCATAGGTTCGTTCACGGCAGAGGCCGAGAAGGGCAGAGGCGGCATCGAGAACCCTTCCGGTGCTTGTTGTCGTGGTGGTGTTAAACCGCCTGCTGACCTGGTGGGCGAGGGCTGAGAGGGCAACATCATTCCAGCCACGGTCGCTGAGGAGATCAAGGATCTCATCCCTCTGGATGATGCCATAGAGCATCCGTTCCGGATGGCGTGTCGCTGCATCGCCTCCGGGCATCAGGACCTCCTCAAGATGTCCGACCCGTGCATACTCCGGGGCCTTCCCTGCAAAGATCTCTCCGCCCCAGACCGTCCCGTCATCCCCGTATCCGACCCCGTCGATGGCGATACCTATGCACTCCTCCGACGTCGCTGCCGCGATATGTGCCCGGTGGTGCTGGACGGGGATGAGATCTGCTCCAAGCTCTTCTGCAAGGTTCTTTGCATACCGTGTTGAGAGGAACTGGGGATGGGCATCACAGGCGATGATCTCAGGGGTGATCCCGGTGAGAGTACGGAGTCGGTCGACGGTCTCCTCAAGGTATCGGAGCGTTGGTGGATTTCTGATATTCCCGATATGCGGCGAGGTGATACAGATACCGTCTTTGTAGATTGTCGCATTGGCATTCAGTTCAGGGCCGACAGCAAGGATCGCCTTCTCTCCAAGATCAATTCTGCTCCTCTTCGGGGCCATGCCGCGTGAGAGGCGGATGATGAGTCCGTCACGAACGACCGAATCGTCACACCGGTTCATAATCTCCCGGTTATGCGTGAGGAAATAATCAACTGTGCCGCGAAGACGGGACATCGCCTGATCTATCTCGGTGATCATCGGGTCGCCTGGCGTATTGGCGCTCGTCATCACGAGGAGAGGGGATCTGAGGTGGGAGAAGAGGAGATGGTGCAGGCCGGTGTAGGGGAGCATCACCCCGATGGTATGGAGGTTTGAGATCGTCTCATGGGCTGAGTGATCCCTCTTTTCGAGGACGACGATCGGCCGGGCAGGGCTCCTGAGGCTCTCTGCATCTTCGGGATGGATGATGGTCATCTCATCGGCGACATCATACTCAGCCATGATGGCAAGCGGCTGCTCTGTTCTGCCAAGGAGTGATTTGAGCCGTTCCGCAGCAGACTCGATACATGCGATATGAAAACCGCCAATACCCCGGATCGCAAGGATCTTCCCGGCATCAAGGAGCTCTGCCGCTCGCTGTATGGTATCGGTATCAGGGGGGGTGTTCCCATCCCGATCCATGAGCGCAAGCGTCGGCCCACATTCTGCACAGGCGATTGTCTGGGCATGGTGGCGCCTTGAGAGTGGATTCGTGTAATCGCCTTCGCAGATTGTGCAGGGGGGAAAATGGTCCATTGTCGTCCGTATTCGATCATACGGGAGCGCGCGGATGATGCTGTACCGGGGGCCGCAATCGACGCAGGATGTCGCCCAGTACCCAAAATAGTGCCCCCCTCTCTCGTATATATCTTCGATACAATGGTCGCATATGGCAACATCAGGGGGGATGAGGCCTGTCAGGTTGCCAGGTCCGCTCTCAAGAATATGAAAACCATCAGGTATCACCCCTTCGAGTGGATACACAAGAAAATCGTCGATAACCGAGAGCCTCGGTCCGATCTGAATCTTCTGGAGAAACTCATCGAACCTCTCTCCCCCGGCATGAATGATGACTTCGCTGCCGAGGTTCGTCACTGTTCCATGTATGCCAAGCGATTGTGCAGCAGCATACACGAAAGGGCGGAATCCGACTCCCTGAACGATCCCGCGGATAATTATGGTGCCCGATCTCCGCATGGATTATCAATAAGGTTATAGAATTACAGGGCAATATAGTACACAGGGTTTTTGCAGTGACTGATCATCCGAAGACAAAAATTGTGAGTGACCCGGTAGAGCTCGTACCTCTCCTTGTTACTTTTAACAACTCTGGATATAAAGTTGTGTATGAAATGCTCTCAAAGTCATGGGTGACAGAAGCGGAGCTATGTGAACATCATGATAAGGCATGTATCAACAGCTGCCTCCGCATGCTGAAGAAAGGAAATCTCATCGAGGAACAATGGCGGACTGTTCCCGGAAAAAAGCCCGAGAAGGAGTACAGGGTAAACTATCTCAAATTCAGGGCGAACTTCCAGTGTTCAATGGAAGATCTCGTCTCAATGCTCTATATATCAACATCAAACGACGAATCACTCAGGGATCTATCGGATAAAATAATGGGTGAGGTGACATCCGGAAACACCTCGATTGGAGAGATTGCGCGCAAGGTGGGGGTCAAGCCCATCTATGTCAAGGGAATTGCAAAGCGCCTTCCTGTATTTGATGTGCGGGGGCAGGGGTTGATTCTTCTTGAAGGGGACCGATAACGATCCTCTCAGTACCCTGCTTCGGAGCAAGCGGGAGACGACCCGGTTCCAGGTGCTGGTCGAGGTGGCCGAGCATCAGCCATCAGTCCGCCAGCAGGAGATTGCTGAAAAGCTCGGGGTAACCCCGCAGGCAATCTCTGAGTATATCCGTGATCTCTCCGATGATGGTCTCATCAGTGCTGAAGGCCGGGGGCGGTATGCTGTTACCCGGAAGGGTATCGAGTGGGTTTTACAGAGTGCGGAACAGCTCGAGAGCTACGCCCGGCATATACGGCGTGATATCATTCAGCAGGTCGCTGTCTGGGCGGCACTTGCAGCAGAAGACCTCAGGAAAGGGGATGAGGTCGGCGTCTTCATGAAAAAGGGACTATTGTACGCCGGTAAGGAGCCACAGGCTGCGATGGGTGTTGTCATCTCGGATGCCCGGAAAGGGAGCGATGTCGGTGTCGCCCGGTTAAATGGGATCATCGATCATACCGAGGGATCGATCTGTGTCTGTAAAGTCCCCCGTATCGAGCGTGGGGGCTCTTCTGTGATCGAGCAGGAGAAGCTCTTCCGGATAGTCCAGAAAGCAGAGATCGTCGGTGCTGTCGGACTTGAGGCATACATGACGCTGAAGAAGGCCGGTATCAGATCCGATATGTTCTATGGAGCCCGGGAAGGGGTGATCGAGGCGGCATTCCACGGGCTGACCTGTGCTATTCTCATCGTCGATTCAGAATTTACCGATTTCATCAAACGGCTGGAGACTGCCGGCCTTTCGTATGCGATCCATGATCTGGCGGCTCCATAGTCTATCATGAGCGCCATAATCCTCCCGTGGAAGAAGGCATACCGGATCATCTTTTATGATGATAGGAGAATCCGGCATATCGGAACCGTCTCCCTTGCCAGGACGACGAAGGGGATTCGCCCGGATGAGTTTATGATCCGGCGTCCGGGGGCATCCCATCTTCAGAAGACACCAACAAAAGATCTTCTCATTGCTCTGCGTCAGGGGAGTGTCCATCTGACCATGCGAGATCCCCAGATGGAGGAGTTCCTCGCAAGTCTTCAGATATCATTTGAGTTTACCAGTCTCTGCCGGATCTGCATGCTTGAGGACCGTGTCACCCCGCTTGACAGGGAGACCTCCATCCGGTGTGGCCGCGAGCAGATCTGTCCTGAATGTGCCCGGAAAGAGCTCTCCCGGGAGCTTTCCCATCTCCGGAAACTTGGGAAGAAGACACGGAACTACATTGAGGATCTCCTGATGGAGCATCGTGATCTCGAGGCGGTGCTTGCGATCATCCAGCCGGAGAGCCCCGATATGAAGAGGAGCCTCTATGACAGGGTCGAGGCTCATCCGGTCGGGAAGACAGATCGCCTCGACGAACTCCCTGTACCACGGTCCTTCCTTGATGTTGCCGGAGTGGAGACCCTGATGCCCGCCCAGCAGCTTGCCGTTGAAGGAGGTCTCCTCTTTGGAAAACACCAGCTTGTTGTTGCAGCGACTGCAAGTGGCAAGACCTTCATCGGTGAGATGGCGGGATTTAAGAATCTCCTTGAAGGGAGGGGGCGGGTTCTCTTCCTTGTTCCCCTTGTTGCGCTGGCGAACCAGAAGTACGAACGGTTTAATGATCGGTATAAGGATATCGCCAGTGTCTCCCTCTCGACGGGGGTATCCAGGCTCAACCTCCCTGAGACGCGATCGGTTGCCCGGAGGGACGCCGGCTCTGATATCATCGTCGGGACCTATGAGGGGGTGGATAATATCCTCAGGAGAGGCCGGCGGCTCCGGTCGATAGGAACCATCGTCATCGATGAGGTGCAGATGCTTGAAGATCCCGAGCGGGGCCATCGGCTTGACGGGATGATCGCCCGGCTGAAACATGTCGCCCCCAAGGCACAGTTCATCTATCTCTCCGCAACAATCGGAGCCCCCCATCTCCTTGCAAAGAAGCTGAATGCACACCTTGTCACCTATGCTGAACGTCCTGTGCCACTCGACCGCCACCTTCTCTTCGTTGAACGGGACGCGAAGATACCAACGATCAAACGGCTCGTCTTTGAGGAGTTTGGGAAGAAGTCATCAAAAGGGTACAAAGGGCAGACGATCATCTTTACCAATGCACGTGCACGATGCCATCAGGTCGCCGAGGCGATAGGCCCCCGTGCCGCTCCCTACCATGCCGGCCTCACCGCACAGGAGCGGCGGGATATCGAGTCGAAGTTTGCAAAGGGGAAGATCGCAGCGGTCGTCACAACGGCTGCCCTCGCCGCCGGTGTCGACTTCCCTGCGTCCCAGGTGATCTTTGATGCCCTGGCGATGGGGATCGAATGGCTCACCGTCCAGGAGTTTCAGCAGATGATGGGCCGGGCCGGACGGCCGGACTTCCATGATGCCGGCAGGGTTGTCATCCTTGCTGAGCCGGGGGGATCATACTCCCGTGAATCGAAGGCGACGGAAGAGGAGATCGCACTCCGGCTCCTCAAAGGGATTATGGAGGAGGTCGCCCCCTTCTATGGGATGGAAGAGAGCAGCGAGGAATATGCCGCCAATGCCGTCGTCGCCCGTGGTATTGAGGGTGATCTCGAGTCGATGAACCAGAAGATGGTTGGCACCCTTGAGGATGCCCTCCCGGAGATGGAGAAACATGGCATCGTCCATCGCCGAGGCGGGGTGATCGAGCTGTCGCCGTTTGGACGGGTGATGGCTGAGCATTTCATCGGCATCGAGCGGCTGATGCGGATCAGAAAGCTCGTCCGGAAGGTTGAGGATCCCCTGTTGATCCTTGCGGATCTCGAATGTAAGACCGATGATGAGGAGAAGAAGAGGCGTTAAGGCAAATCCTCTTTCATTTTTTCCCGATCTCTTCTATCTGCCGCCTGCACTCCTCCCGAAGTGACGGATATCTCTTCCCGACCCCGATGAGCGTCTTCTTCTTCAGCAGGCGGTACGCCTCCGCTTTTCCGACCTTCCGATAGAGCTCATTGATATGGTCATCGTACCTGGTGAGATTGTGGCGGGCATAATTGACCATGATCCTCTGAAGAAAGCGGGGATCCGAGGTGGTTGTGGCCGGCTCATAATCGTCATGATCCAGCATAATATGAAAGTCGTTATAGGAATCGATGGCGTTTTGACGGATATTGCTGTCATCATCGATATGGATCTCGATCCTGCTGACGAGATCGAGGAGTGCTGATCGCTTTGTTGCAGCCGCCTTTGCAGCTCCGGCCTTCCGCCGTCGTGCCTTCTCAAAAGCCTCGATAAAGAGATCCGATCCCTCGATCTCATGAATCCGATCAGGGGCATAGAGTTTCATCGGGGCGGCCTTTGCAAAGAATGGGTTCTTCCTGATCGCATCCGGCTCAGGTGCGAAGAGCTGGATCAGTTTTGCTGTCCACCCCCGTTTCAGGAGCTCCGACTGTGCGTACATCCTGGTACTGCTCTTCCCGGCCTCCGGCTTGTCCGTCTTCATCCTTCGTATCCACACTGCCCTGATCGCGGGGAGTTGACCACCGGCAGGGACATCTCCTTCTCACATTCATCAACCCTCTTCAATGTCGCCCTCTTTCCGATGAGGCAGTGGCCGGGGTACGTACGCTGAACCATACAGATGATCCGCTATCATGGAAGATAAAGATCATTCTCTCTGGTTTCTGGAGCAGTCAGGATAAGGACCGTATAGAAAAGGGATGAGCCGGCAGAGGGGAGATCCCCCCCTTCGGTGAAGGTTTGAGGTTACTGCTTCTCTTCGATCCGCCCGAGTATCGCACGGATCTGCCGGAGCTCATCGACCACAGGATCCGATGACACTCCTGCCGTTCCATCTCCGCCCGACTCGGTTGCAATTCCCGGCCCTGACCGGACAAAGCCCATAATCAGCTCCCGAAGCTCCTCCGGCTCAGCAATCCCGGTGAGCTGGAGTTCGGCATGTGGCTGTGCCGAATACCCGGCAGTCTGGATCTTCAGCGACGAGATCCCAAAGATCCGCATCACCGGCCCCTGGATGATATCGATATTCGTTATCCGTGAATAGGGGACGATCCCGGTCTGGCGGAACCATACCCCCCGCCTCCAGGTCATCTCCGTCCGGGTCAGCTCGTACCTGATGGTCTCATAAAAGAGCGGTATCCAGTAAAGGACGAATATGAGAGTACCGATGATCGGGATTGATATGACGATCCCACCCACTCCTTCAAAGAGGGCTATTGCTCCGATACAGAAGAAGATGATCGGGATGGCGACTATTGTATAAATGAGATAGTAATACTTTTTAAGATTATCAATTGGAGAGAATACCTCTCCGATACGATACGATGATTGCTGTGGCATACAATCAGATGGTTGTCTGCGCTATTAAGTAATTCTGAAAGAAAAAAAGGGATTACCGATCTGCCCAGAGGAGATGGATATTGCAGTATTCCCGTGCCTTGACCGGCTCTTCATCCGTCTCGAAGTAGGCGGCCGGGGCCATGCCCGGGGTCAGATATGCCCTGTGGATACCCTCTTTTGTCTGGAGCTCGATCCACTCGACATAGTGATTCTCCTCCATCGGATGCGGTGTCGATCCGACGGTCACCAGGTATCCTTTTCCGGATCGCTCGATGATCGGCACATGCTTCTCATTCGTTTTGTCTGCGGTCTGCTCGGAGAGGAGTTCCATCTCTTTGCCGCAGCAGACGAGCTTTCCGTTACCACTGTGCATCACGCCGGTGATGTTTCCACAGACGCCGCATTTGTATATTTCATGGATATTCGTCATGGTATCATCATTGTATCAGAGAGCCCTTCTATGAGGACTCTGCATGCTTCTCCCTGATCGTCCGTGCGAGCTGTTTCAGGGCGGTGATATCCTTCTCGACGGCCTGCCCCTTCACATAGACCGGGTCGAGGATCTCGCATTTGAGTGGAGCGATCATATCGCTGATCTGCTTCACCGTCTTTCCTCCCCAGCCAAACGAGCCGATGACGGTTGCATACTTCGCCTTCGGCTTGATGGCGGCTGTCAGGTATGCCGCATGTACTGCCAGCGGATGGGCACCGAAGAGGACGGTTGGTGTTGCAATGATGATCGTCTGGGCTTCGACGAGTGCCATTGCGAGAAGACCGGTATCGCTCTGGGTGAGATCGAACCGCTCAACATGGACTCCTTCTGCAACAAGGGCGTTTGAGAGGATATCAACCATCTTTTTGGTGCTGCCATGCATCGTGACATAGGCGATGACAGCGGTATTCTTCGGTGCACCTGTCGCCCACTCCCGGTAATACCCGAGGATCAGTGACGGGTCATCATAGAGGGGGCCATGGCTTGGTGCGATGATCGAGATGCCAAGTCCTTCGATGAGATCAAGGTACCCGCCGATACTCCCGGCAAAGGGCATCATAATCTCGGCATAATACCTCTTTGCCGATTCATAAAGCCGTTCGGGATCATGGATGAAGAGATCTGAGGTAGCCAGGTGTGATCCAAGGAAGTCCCCGGTGAAGAGGACCTTATCCTCAATGACCTGCGTCAACATCGTATCCGGCCAGTGAACCCAGGGGGTGAGGTGGAAGCGAAGTGTCTTCCCGCCGAGATCGAGAGTCTGCTGATCCTCAATAACCATGATTCTGCAGTCTTCGATCCCGAAGAACTCGATGAGAAGCTCTCTGCACTTTGCATTCGTCACCACCATCGAACCCGGATAGAGATCAAGGATGAGCGGGAGGCAGCCGGAGTGATCCTGTTCGGCATGGTTGATGATGACGTAGTCGAGAGTATTGACCTTTTCAGTCATCAGGTTGGTGACCATCTCCATCTCCATCTCTTCATCAACGGTATCGATGAGAGCGGTCTTTTCAGCCCCACGTACCAGATAGGCGTTGTAGCTGGTGCCCTTTGGTGTCGGAACAAGGGCATCAAAAAGACGGCGATCCCAGTCGATTGCTCCAATCCAGGAGATTCCATCTGTTACCTTTCGGACGACCAATGCGGGTCACTCCTTCTTGACAAAGAGGGCTTTGCGTGCTGCACAGACCGGACAGACCCATGTCCCGGGGAGCTCTTCAAATGGCGTTCCTTCCTTCTCTGCGTCATATACATGTCCACAGATTGTACATTTCCATGAATCCATCTTCATTCTCCTTTGGTATCACCTTATGCAGAAAAAAAGGATAATGGTTGTGATCGTACATCTCCTATTCAAGAAAATGCGTATGAAAGAACCTAAACGAACGATTCTTCCGGACGGCAACTGCTATCGTATAGAGCCTGATGATCTCGATCATCAGATCGATCCGGGAATGATACTTCTCCGGGATCATCTGGTTAAACCGCTCTTTGGTGATCCGATCTGTTGACGGGCTGTACCTGATCCCAAGGAGTGATGAGGCTTTTTTATCAAGCCCGGCAAGATACCATCCCTCGATCTCCTTAATGACGATGATGATCTTCTGCTCATCAAGTTCGCGATACCAGTCCATCAGCATCCTCTTCTTCGCCTTGACCGACCGCTTCTGATCGATATCGGCGACCATGAGGTAGTCATCCCCCATCGCCCCGATCCCCCGGATGAATCCATCCACCCGGATATGCTTCATACCGGCATAGCCGATCATCCTGATGTCATCATATCCTTCCTGGAGATGCTCCCTGAGAACACCTTCAAAGAACCTGATGTCATCGGGCCCCTCACAGAAGACATACAGGCGGTTCATAGCCCAAGGAGGTTCTGGATGTAGAGCTCTTCGATGCCAACCTCATTTTTGAGGAAGGTCCTCACCTCTTCGCGGAGGGCAGGCCGCACAATCTGAGAGAACCCATCCTTGTCCCTCGATATAAGGAGGATATCCTCGACATCCGCATACCGGACGATCCCCGGGTTATGGGTGGTGATGAGGATCTGCTTGCCTGCGGCGGCATCTGCCACCATCGAGACGACCCTGGCGATGAGGTAAGGATGGATATTCTTCTCAGGTTCTTCGATGACGATGAAGGGCTTCTCCTCAAAGTAGAGGGCTGCGATGAGGTTGATGACATTGATCGTCCCATCCGATATCACCGAGGAGGGGAGGGTCAGATCATTTCCATATCTCTCGGTGATGGTGAAGTATACCGAGCTGTCCATGAACCTCCTGACATCGATATCATGGATGAAGGGGAGGAGATCATGCATCAGGTTGGCAAGCCTCCTCTTTTTAGTGGGATCAGCAAGGATCGTCCGGAGGACCAGTGCGAGGTTCGATCCATCCTCCTCGAGATCGCTCCTGCCGGTGAGCGGTATCGCCTTCCTCGGCGACCGGGGATCAAAGTCATAGATGGCAATATCAGAGAAGAATCGCTGAAAACCGGGCATCGGAACAAGGAGAGGGTTTTCGATGAGGAGCGTTCCGGGCCGTGGTGTGTTGTTCTGAAGGTATGGAGGGATAATATCAGAGATATCGATGGTAATCCCTTCCGGTGTCCTGAGATCGTAGGCGACACCGTCATCCCTCCGGGTTATCAGGAGTTCCCCTTCTCCCCGGGTGTCTGCATCTGCCTCAGAGGTGCAGGAACATCCGAGCCGGAGCGTATCAGAGACGATCTCATACGAACCATCCCTGATGAGCAGGCCAAAACGGTATTCTATCTGATGAAAGGTGAGGGTATGCATCCCTCCCTCTGTATCACGGACCCCGGATAGGACCCCGAGATTATTTTCAAAAATAACCCCAAGCTCGGTCGGGGTATCCTCCGGGAAGCTGGCATTTCTGATGAACTCAGCTCCCCCCTGGAGTGATATTGCGTTTCCAATGCCATGTCGTGCAATATCGCGGAAGAAACGGAGTATCCTGATGAAATTCGTCTTTCCCGCGGCATTTGTTCCGATCAGGATATTATAATTATCAAGATCAACGACAAGCTCAGAGAAGCTCTTGAAGTTTCGGCATGCAACCCGTTGTATCCTCATCATCGGCTCCTTTCAGTTCAGCCCGGATATACCTTTCTCTCAAAAAAAGTGAAGATCAGAGGTTGAGAACATAGATTGATGCATTTAATATCGTTGCAAAGGTGACCCATCCAAGATACGGGATGTTGAGGAGGGCCGCCGTCCGCGATATTCTGTTGAAAGCGATGATCATCCAGAGGATCATACCCCAGAGAGGGATGATACCGATCAGTCCAAGGAGCGGAGACGGAACCCCGAAGAAGAGGAAGGACCAGAGTCCGTTTAAAAAGATCTGGGCCGCAAATATACCCGTAGCAACCCTGACATCACGCCTCTCCCACCCGAATCTGAGAATGAGAAAGAGCGATATCCCCATCAGGATATAGAGTGTTGTCCATGCCGGGCCAAAGAGCCAGTCGGGTGGGGTGAACCATGGTTTGTTGATGGTCTGATACCAGCCACTGACATTGGCTGCTGTTGCGATACTGCCGATGAACCCCGCCGAGAGGGGAATGAGGATACATCCGATGAGGAGCGCCGCATCGCGTGCAGACTGCTTATTAAACGCCATACTGATATCTCCTCTCCATTCAAGGAAAAAGGTTTCCCTTGTATTGGTATCTGAATCATTCGGATGTGCCGTAATCAGAGGAATCAGAAGAAGATCCCTTCGATGAGAATTTTCGCACCGATACCAATGAGGATGATGCCGCCGAGGAGCTCAACACGTCTGCCAAGGAACCTCCCGACATGCCTGCCGGCCATGATACCGGCGATGCAGGCCCCGAAGGTGACGATACCGATGACGAGGGCGGCAACGAGGATGGGGATCTCAAGCAGAGAGAAGGTGACACCGACAGCAAGGGCATCTATGCTCGTTGCAACGGCAAGGACGAGGAGCATGGAGAGGGAGGCTACCCCCTTCTTCTCCTCTTCATTTCCATATACCCCCTCATAGATCATCTTCCCCCCGATACCACCCAGAAGAAGAGCTGCAACCCAGTGATCAAAGGGGGCGATGATCTCAGATCCCGCCTCACCAATCAGGTACCCGATAATCGGCATCCCTCCCTGGAACAGCCCAAAGAAGAAGGCCGCCCTGATCCCATAATACCAGAAATGCTCTTTCAGCGTTGAACCGGCTGCTATCGAGACGGCACAGGAGTCCATCGCAAGGGCGATGGCGATGAGGAAGAGGGTGATTCCGTTCACAGATGGTTTCCTTTGCGCAGGATCCGATCGCAGACCCCCTGGATCATCTTCCTGCTCATCGGATCTGCTGCTGCGGCCTCATCCTTCAGGGGGGGAAGCGCCTCCTCCCCCATCTCAAAGAGTGCATCTGCACAGACCTTTCTGATCAGGGTATATTCATCGGAAAGGCCCCTGATGAGCGGGGTGATCGCAGCGGGATCTCCGGTTCTGCCGAGTGCCCGGGCCGCACCCATTCTGATATCCTCATCCGGATCAGCAAGTGCGTTGATGAGAACCGGCACCGCAACCGATCCCTCTGCCGCCAGCTCGTTCCATCGCCCCTGGGCAAAGAGGAATCGTGCCCGCACCTCTCCATCCCCCGGATTCCACCCGATCTCCTTCAATGCATCGGCAGCCCCTGACCGGAGATCCTTCACGGGATTTGAGAGTGCGGAGACGAGCGGTCCGATTGCTGCATCCTCCATTCCTGCGAGAGCCTCTGCTGATGCGGAACGGACACTGAAATCTTCATCACCGAGTTTCTGAATGAGTGGCTCCACCGCATCCGGATCGCCGATATACCCTATCGCCCGGATAGCCGCAACCACGACATCGGGATCATCATCTGTGAGAAGCCCGGCAAGTGCCGGGACTGCCTTTGGATCCATTGAGATCCCAAGCGACTCAGCCGCGGCCTTCCGGATACGGTAGTCCTGATCGGTGAGCATCCGGATGAGGGGATCTATTGTCTGGGGATCTCCGATCTTTCCAAGAAGGAGTGCGACGGTGATTCTGGTATCCCTGGTGCCATTTTGTAATAAAGAAAGCAGTTCCTCGACTGCCGGGCCTCTGATCTCTGCGAGGATCTCGGCGGCTGTTGCACGCTGCTCACGGTTTCCTTTCAGGAGGATCTCGATCAGCGGTGGGACGGCGGCTGATCCCTTCAGGACGAGCTCCTGTGCGGATCGGATCTGTGCCTCCTTATTCCCACTGAGGAGATCCCGTATAAGAGGTGTGATATCCTCTGATATCCTGGTATCCGGCTGTGTGGGTGTCTGGGTTTGGGATAACTCATCAGCAGTATCACTCTCTTCCACTCCAAGCAGTATCCCGGCCTTTTCAGCGATGACGTGATCCGGGTCCTGAGCGGCCCGCTCGATGAGATATCTCGCATTCTCCCCGAGGTCCGCAAGGATGGCAAGAGCCGCGAGCTTCTCTTCACGGCTGCCGGTGGTAAGGATCTCCTCAAGAGGGCGGATGGCGGCGACATCGAATCGCCTGAGCGCATCGATTGCTGCGGCTCTGATCCCTGCATTATCACTTCCAAGGAGCCGGACCAGATGTGAAACCGCCCTTGGATCCCGTATCTCTCCGAGTGCTTCTGCCGCTCCCCGCCGGATCTCGTCTGAGGGTCCGGTGAGGGTGGCGATCAGATCATCAACTGCAGGGCTTCCTATCCGTCCAAGAGCGGTAACGGCCTCCCTCCTGACGTCGGCCTTCAGATCAAGGAGGCAGGTGATCAGGGAGGGTAGTGCATCGGTACTTCGTAGCTTTCCAAGTGACCGTGCCGCCATGGCACGCACTGTTCCGTCACCATCTGTAAGGAGAGGGAGCAGATACCCGGCGGCAGATGCTTCTCCAATCTCACCGATCATCTCTGCCGCTGCAGCACGGACAGGTGGGGAGCTGTCTCTGAGTGCCTCGATCAGAACCGGGAGGGCTTTTGGACCGATGGTGAGGAGGGCATCAAGGGCGATGAGACGGCTCTCCTCATCTCCATCGCTGAGTGCACGGAGCAGGGCAGTGATAAGCGGCTCTGCCTGCTCATCGATCTCTTTTGGGGTGGCTGACCGGATGCCCGCGAGCTTCTCATGGACCGCCGGATCGACCCTTTGGATCACTCTCTGAATTTTTTCAAACTTCTTCTCCGGGAAGAGTGCCGCCCTCCCCGCATCGTCATGATCGGCATTCTCATCAGGCTTCTTCTCTTCCTTCTCCTCGCTCGCTGCCTCGCCTCTCTCTCCCTTCTCGTCATTCAGCCTCTTCAGCTGAACCTTTTCATTATCTCTTCTCTTCTTTGAGAGATCGATTGACCCGGCTCCCTGGCTTTTTTCCTGTTTTGCATCCGCTCTTTCATCAGGGTTTCCGGGCCTGAGCGGACGAAAGACCCGGTCGCTCTTTCCAAGCGAGGTGAGGATATCTCCTGCACCATTTCGTATCCTGATATCCGGGTTGCCGAGTGCCTCCTCAAGGGGTCCGACTGAATACCTGGCGAGACTCCTGAGCGATTCTGAGATACCTTTTCTGACGCTGTAATAATCATCCCTGAGCGTATCGATTAACGGGGGGATTGCAGGTCTTCCGAGGGCAACGACCTTCTCCCACTGCTCGGTTGCGATAAAGTATCTCGCACGTTCGGTATCGTTGGCAGGATGCCATCCGAGCCGGTCGAGGCTTGATGCCGCCTCCATCCTGACGTTATAGTACTCATCCTCCAATGCGGTGAGGAGGTGTGGAGTTGCACGCACGTCCCCGATTGCACCGAGCGCCTCGGCAGCCGCTGTCCTGACATTGCCATCCTTATCCCGGAGTGTTTCAAGGAGCGGGGAGATAGCCTCGCTGTCACCAAGAGTACCCAGTGTCCGTGCGGCATTGACTCTTGATACATAGTATTCATCCTCAAGGAGCCTGATCAGGATTGGTACTGCTGACCGACGGAATCGCTGGAGATCCTTCCAGCGCCCAAGTGCGATAAGCCGTGCAGCCGCTTCCTGCTCATTCTCCGGAGGGGATCGTATCGCATCAAGTGCCTGTGCAGCACCCCGCCGGGATCGGCATGACGGGCTGAAGAGACCCTCCCTGAGGAATGGTACACCCTCTGATCCGATATGGGCGAGGGTCGCGATGATGAGATCGCTCTTCTCCTCCTCAATATGCCTGAGGCAGGTAATAAGAGGTGCAGCAGCAGGCGTCCCGATCGAGGCGAGTGCTGCGGCGGCATATTCTCTCTCCCGCCCGTCCTGCTTTACCAGGATCTTCATCAGGTGTGGAATGGCGGGGGCTCCGATCCGATTGAGGACAAGGGCAGCACAGGCACGCTTCTTCTCATCCCGATCCACAGCCGCAGCTATGACGTCAGGCAGCGCTCCGGGCATCAGGGTCCTCAGGGCAGAGACGGCATCTTCCCGTATCTGCGTATCCTGCGATTCACATGCCCTGATCAGCCCGTCAACATCTCCGCGTTCTTTGAGTTTTTCAATATTAGGGCGAAAAATGTCGAATAATCCCATGGCTGCCTCTTCCCGTGATCATTAGTTGGCTATTCTGCCACAAAAGTCTGTCTGATCCAAAAAAGTGATTATGGATAGGCTTTCTTTTTACACCCTCAGATGAGGGGATGCCATCCTGCTATCTCTTTTCAATTGCTCGCTGGATGAGTCCGGTTCTATCGAATACGCCCTCTTTCCCCGCAAGGACCCTCTCTTCAAATGTCGGTGCATCTCGTGAATAGAGAATGCCCAGGGGTATTCTTCCCTCTCCGGAATAATTCCACTCCCTGATGCGCATCCGGGCCGCATCCTGGTCTTTTGGGTCATGCCCTTCTGCCTGGTAGACATGATCGTCATAACAGGCATGAACATCATAGAAGCTGGCGCAGACCTGCAGCACCTCGACAAATGAGAAGCCCTTGTGCTGAATTGCGGCTTTCAGAACCTCTTCCATCCCCTTCTTATCCCGTGAATATGAGCGGGCGATGAACGTGGCTCCTGCGGAGAGCATCAGATCAAGGGGATTAAAGGGATCTTCCTTCACCCCTTCAGGTGTTGACTTCCCGGCAAAACCCGGTGGAGATGTCGGGGTGTACTGGCCGGTTGTCAGGCCGTACACCCTGTTGTCATGGATGATGACGGTGATGTCAACATTCCTCTTCGCAGCGAATATCAGGTGGTCCAGCCCTTCTGCATACGCATCGCCATCCCCTGCGGAACAGATGATGGTGAGGGCCGGGTTGCCCAGCGATATTCCGGTTGCGACCGGAATACCCCTTCCATGGATCCCATAGAAGCTGTTTGTCTGCATATAATCAGCGATCTTTGCATGGCATCCGATACCGGAGACGATGACCGCCTCTTCGCGAGGGACCCCTAGATCGGAGAGGACACTCTTAATTGAATGCTGTATGGTGAAGTTCCCGCATCCTGGGCACCAGGTGTTCTGTGCCTGGCTGATATATTCTGCTCCCTTCATTCTATCACCTCCCTGATGGCAGCCTCAAGCTCATCAATCGTAAACGGCCGTCCATTGACCGATCGGATGTTCCGATCCGCTGGATAACCAAATCGCTGGATAAGCGATGCAAGCTGGCCGGTTGCATTCTCCTCCACGACGATGATCATTTCAGCCTTATAGAGTGATTCTGCAAACTGCATGATCGGGAAGGGCTCAAGGACGATTGGCCGGACAACCCGGAGGGAGAGGCGTTCACCCACCTCCCGGCAGGCCTCCCCTGTTGATCCGAAGCAGACGATGGCAACCGGTGCATCCGGGATACCATCGACCCTGACACAGCCATACAGCCCCATCTCGTTATCAAGGGTTGCCCCTTTACGTATCAGCTTGACCATCGCAGCTGAGGCTTTCCTCGGCTCCTCTGTTGTGATTCCATCCTCATCATGTGTATAGGAGTTCACCTTGACGACATTTCCCGGAACCGGCGGGGGACGGAATGGTGAGATGCCATTATCCGTGATACAGTACCGCCGGTATATCCCCTCCCGGTAGTGTGTTGATGGTGACGGTATCGGAAATTCCGGGTCGATATCGGTTGATGCCGGGTGCTCCCCGAGGTTTTTGTCCGAGAGGATGAATGTCGGGCACTGGAACTGCCATGCGAGGTGGACGGCACGTGCAGACCACTCATATGCCTCGTTCGTCGTTCCCGGAGCGATGACGATCCGGGGGAACTCGCCATGGCCGGCATGAAGGACAAAGCTGAGATCCCCCTGTGACGAATAGGTCGGCATCCCGGTCGAGGGTCCCGGCCGCATCGCCATCACGATGACAACCGGGACTTCGGCCATTCCTGCAAGCGATACCCCTTCATTCATCAGGCAGAACCCTCCACCCGAGGTTCCAACAGCAACCCGCTTCCCGGCATATGACAGGCCAAGCGCCATCGTGATGACGGCGATCTCATTCTCCGGATGGATGACGATGAGCGGACTCTCCCGGGCGAGATCGGCCATGGTATGGAGGATCGAGGAGGAGGGGGTCATCGGATAGGATACGTATGCGTCCAGTCCGCCGCGGATCAGACCGAGGGCAATCGCATCGTTTCCGGTCATGATCGGTGACTCCTGAGGTGTTTTTATCTCTATGGATCTCTCCTCTTTGCTCTCATGGTAGCCACGAAGGGCGAGGCGGATGTTTGCGTCCGCCCGCGATCCAAACTCACGCCGGATCGCCTCTTCCATGATCTCCCGTGGGACCCCGGCCGCACGACAGAATGCACCGACGATAACCGTATTTCGAGCTATTGCCGGTGCGTTCTCCTCTTTGACAATGCTGGATGCAGGCACTCCTATTCCGTCGGCTTTGGCAACATCCGCGTCATACACGATGACTTCTATACCCGTATGGCGTTGGATCGTCTCCTGATCCATGGCACAGAGGAAGTCTGGCCGATGAGTAATGCCTCCGCAATCCTTCTCAGCTGCACGTACCGTCGCAAAATTATGCCCTCCGCGGATGAGCGACGGGTAATCATAGTACATATACACCCGGTATCCAAGCAGGCCGGCGATCCTTGCGATGAGAAGACCACCTTTGTTGATCCCCTCCCCTGCCTGGCCACCGATACATACGGAAAATTCTGACATTATTTCCTCCTTTCTTCAAGACCGCTGACCCGTTCAGGATGCGTATAGACCGTAAACCGTCCTTCCCTGGTGAAGCAGACAAGCGTAATACCAGCCGCCTCCGCAGTCGCAATCCCCTGATCCGTGGATGCCGCCCTTGATACAATGATTGGTATCCCGGCATTTGCCACTTTGCCAACCATACCCGATGGCTGCCTCCCTGTACAGCCGATGACACAGCGGGATAGCGGGAGCTTGTTTAAGATCGCGTGTCCAACGACCTTGTCAACAGAGTTATGCCTCCCGATATCCTCACAGCGGATCGCCATCTCGCCCTCATAAAAGAGAACCGAGGCATGGAGTGCCCCTGTCTTCAACCAGACATCCGAGTCGATTGCAGCCCTGACATCAAGGATCTTCTGCGGGGTGATCTGCTGGCCGGATTCGACCCTGCGTGGGGTGAGCCTGTTTGAGTATCCGCCTGAGGACTCGAGGGTTGCTTCGTACTCGCCGGTCACCGGGGCCTCGACATAGATCCTGTCATCACAGACGGTCACCTCTTTGATACGATCCGCAATTCCTGAGCAGATGATGAATCCGGCCCCAAGTTCCCTGAGGTGATCATCGGATGCAACCATCGTCAGGAGCTGCTCATTGTTCAGATAAAGTGTAAAGCTGTCTTCACAGACGACCTGATCCTCAATTGTGGTGAATACATCGTTCCTGTAGAGAATGCCGGTATGGTTGATGAGTCTCATCCTGAAACCTCCGCTCTGACCCAGGAACAATACTCCGGATCTCCGTCCTGCACCGGAATGGCAAGTATCTCCGGTACATCATAGGGGTGTATCTCCCTGAGCCGCCTGAATAGCTCCTCTCTCCTGCCCGCCGCCGTCTTGCAGATGAGCAGCATCTCATCTTCAACCTGTACTTCACCCTCCCATCTGAAGACTGAGCGGACCTCCTGGATGTTGACGCATGCAACATACCGTTCATCGACGAGTATCCGTGCTATATGATCAGCCTTCCCGGCAGGAGCAGTGCAGAGTACCAGTTCGATATCATCTCCATTCACGTGCATCATACCAAAAGATGCCGGCGGGGTTAAAAAAGATTCGGAATCAGTCAGTCCCGCAGCCGCTGCACCCGGCGCAGCTCCCCTCACCCTCGTCCCAGGGCTCAAGCCCCATCTTCTCGAGATAATTGTTGATTGCGGCATGTATCGCCTCTTCAGCAAGAACCGAGCAATGGAGTTTCTGCGGGGGGAGCCCTTCAAGTGCCTCAGCCACCGCTTTATTTGAGATCTCCCATGCCTCCTCGAGGGTCTTTCCCTTGATCATCTCGGTTGCCATCGATGAGGATGCAACAGCTGCCCCGCATCCGAAGGTCTGAAACGATGCATCCTCAATGACATTATCACGGATTTTGAGGAATATCCGCATGATATCGCCACATTTTGGTTGCCTACCTCACCGATGCCGTCGGCATCGGGGATCTCCCGCTGGTTCCGGGGATTGTTGAAATGATCCATCAATGTTTCTGAGTACATATGCTTCACCTTGTTCGCAGTTCTTTTGGAGTTAATGGTGACATATCCCTGAGTCGCTGGACGACCTTTGGCACGATCTCAAGGACATAGGTAATATCTTCTTCGGTCGTCTCCTCGCCAAGGGTCAGCCGAAGTGAGCCATGGGCCTGTTCATGAGGGAGGCCGCAGGCGAGGAGCACATGGGAGGGGTCAAGGGAGGCCGAGGTGCAGGCGCTCCCTGTTGATGCCGCGATCCCGTTGGCATCAAGGAGGAGGAGGATCGATTCTCCCTCGATATAATCGAAGATGATATTGACATTGTTTGGGAGCCTCTCGGTGGGATGGCCGTTTTGCCTGCTCTTTGGGATGCTCAGAAGCCCGTCAGTCAGTCTCTGCCGAAGTCTCTTCATCCTCTCTGCCTTCTCAGGCATCAGGGCTGTTGCACGCTCGATGGCAGCACCGAGGCCGACAATTCCGGGAACATTTTCGGTACCCGCCCGCCGCCTCTGCTCCTGCGCACCTCCATACAGAAGGGGATCGATCCGGAGACCACGCCTGATAAAGAGTGCACCCACCCCTTTTGGACCCCCGAATTTGTGTGCTGAGATGGAGAGGAGATCGACGCCCAGCTCCCTGACATCGACAGGGATCTGCCCGATTGCCTGGACCGCATCGGTATGGAAGAATACCTTATGCGCTTGTGCAATCTCCCCGATCTTCTGTATTGGCTGGATGGTTCCGATCTCATTGTTTGCAAGCATCACCGAGATGAGAATGGTATCCGGCCTGATTGCCTCCCCGACACTCTCCGGGGATACCATCCCATACTCATCCACAGGAAGGTACGTAATCTCAAAACCCTCCTTTCCGAGTGCCTCGACGGTATGCAGGACGGCATGGTGTTCAATTGCGGTTGTTATTATATGGCGCCCCTTCTTCTTATGCGCTGACGCTATCCCCCGTATCGCCCAGTTATCAGATTCCGTCCCTCCGGATGTGAAGAATATCTCCCGTTCATCTGCTCCAAGAGCTGCCGCGACCTTGCGGCGTGCCTCATCGATCGCGGTGCGCGAGGTTTGGGCAATCCGATAGATCGATGAGGGGTTCCCGAAATGCAAAGAGAAGTACGGGAGCATTGCAGAAACCACATCAGGGTGTGTTCTGGTCGTAGCTGCGTTATCCAGGTAAATTACATCTTTATTTTCCATCTCAGCCCTCGTATCATAGTATCTTCTGTTGATGCAATAACCTTTTGTCAAGAGGAATATACCTTCCACATCCGTGATTCTTAAGTACACCAAAAAAGAACAGTACCTCGTATGTACGCAAAACGCCTTGACAACCTTCCACCCTATCTGTTCGCACGTATTGATGAGATGAAAGATGAAAAGAGGCGTGCCGGTGTAGATGTCATCGATCTCGGTGTTGGTGATCCCGATCTCCCGACACCGCCGCATATCGTCGAGACCCTCTGCACAGCTGCCCGTGACCCCGCAAACCACCATTACCCGTCATACCTTGGTCTCCCGACGTACCGGGAAGCAGTGGCTTCATGGTATAAAGGGCGATTTGGTGTCACCGCCGATCCGAAGAGTGAAGTGATCACCCTCATCGGTTCAAAAGAAGGTATCGCCCATGTGCCTGAGGCCTTCGTCAATCCGGGCGACGTCGTCCTTGCGACCGATCCAGGATATCCGGTCTATAAGACCTCGACCCTCTTTGCGGAAGGCATCTGCCATCCCCTCCCCCTCCGTGAAGAGAACAACTTCCTCCCGGATCTTGCATCAATTCCAAAGGATATTCTTAAGAAGACGAAACTCTTCTTCTTCGGCTATCCAAACAACCCGACATCAGCCATCGCCCCCCTCTCGTTCTTCAACGAGGTGGTCGAGTTTGCCCGGGAGCATAACATCGTTGCCGTTCATGACAATGCCTACTCTGAGATCACCTTTGATGGATATACCGCCCCCTCGTTCCTTGAGGCGGATGGTGCATTTGAAGTGGGTATCGAGATGCATTCGCTCTCAAAGACCTATAATATGACAGGATGGCGCCTTGGAATGGCGGTTGGAAACAAGGAGATCATCGCGGGCCTTGGCAGGGTCAAGACAAATATCGACTCGGGTGCCTTCGATGCGGTCCAGCTTGCCGGTGTCACTGCCCTCACCGGACCCCAGACCTGTATTGCCGAGGCATGCAGCATCTACCAGGAGCGGCGTGACGTCCTTGTGAAGGGACTTCGCAGTCTCGGGTATGAGGTTTTGGCTCCAAAGGCGACCTTCTATGTCTGGCTGAAGGTGGATGACTCGATGGCGTTTGCCGCCCGCCTCCTGAATGAGGCCGGGATCGTCGCAACACCCGGTGTCGGGTTCGGGGCAAGTGGTGAGGGCTATGTCAGGTTTGCCATCACCCGGTCCGTGGAGCGGATCACCGAGGCGGTTTCACGTATGGAGGGGATGAGGCGATGACCCTCCGGCTCCCCGCCCATCTTTCCATCAGGAATGACCATCTGGCGACCGGGACGCATGATCTCGTCGATCTCGCAGCACGGTACGGAACACCCCTGTATGTCATTAATGAAGATCATATCGTCTCAAACTTCGAACGGTTCCAGTCCGCGCTGTCAGCATACTATCCCGGAGTTCAGATCCTCTATGCCGCAAAAGCAAACGGCAATCTTGCTGTTCTCCGTGCACTTGCCCGGAAGGGTGCGGGTGCCGATGTCTTCTCCGCAGGTGAACTGACCCTCGCCCTCCGTGCAGGGATGAAGCCTGAGCGCCTGCTTTTCAATGGAACCTCAAAGTCAACGGATGATCTCAGGCTTGCGGTCGAGACCGGTGTCCGTGTTTCTATCGACTCCATTGATGAGCTCAACCAGCTCTCAAAAATCGCATCTGAAGCGAAGAAGACGGTTCCTATCGCATTTCGGGTGAACCCTGCACTTGAGGTGCCGACACACCCAAAGATCGCAACAGGTCTTGCAACGACGAAGTTCGGGATACCTGCCGGTGAGATCATCGCCGCATACACCGCAGCACGTGATGCACCCTATGTCATCCCTGTCGGGATGCACTGCCATATCGGATCACAGATCCTTGATGTCGAACCATTTGCCAGGGCCGCGGCTGTCATGGCGGATCTTGCAGGTGAAATAACGGCACTGGGTGTCACGCTTGAGTTCATCGATCTCGGCGGCGGCCTTGGTGTGCCGTATCACCGGGAGACCGACGTTGCTCCGACACCGGAAGAGTATGCCGCAGCTGTCATGCCCGTCTTTGTCGAAGGGATGAAGAAACACGGGATCTCACCACAGCTCTGGGTCGAGCCTGGCCGCTGGCTCCTTGCCGAGTCGACGGTTCTGCTCACCAGGGTCAACTCGGTGAAACGTGCCTTTAAGACGTTTGCGAACGTCGATGCGGGATTCAACCTCCTCCTCCGGCCTGCCATGTATGACTCATGGCATGAGGTGATCATGGCAAACAAGGCGGATCAGCCTGGTGAAGAGAAGGTGACGGTCGCAGGCCCCATCTGTGAGACCGGAGATATCATTGCGGAGGATCGCCTCCTTCCAAAACCGGTTGCTGGTGATCTCATCGCGATCCTTGATACCGGGGCGATCTCATCGCTATCCTTGATACCGGGGCATACGGGTATGCGATGGCATCCCAGTATAACGGACGGCCGCGATCTCCCGAGGTGCTGGTGAAAGGGGATAACGCCGAGCTTGTCCGACGGGGCGAGACGATCGATGATCTCTGCTCGACGATGCTGACGCCATCATGGCAGCAGGAGTGAGAGGTTCCCTGTGAGGTTTCACTACGCCCTTGTTGATGATATCCTCACCAGGGAGGAGTTCGATCGCCGGGTTGAGGAGAAGGCCGCTTCATTTGGTGGTGCCATTGATGAGACTGCTGCCGCACTCCTCGTGGTTGAGGATATCGGCAGGGCTCACCAGAAGATAGGGGCGATCACCCCCTCTCCATCTCTTGTCTCCCTTTATGGCAGGGTGATGCGCCTCACCGAACCAAGAGAGTTCACGCGTGATGACGGATCAGTGGGCTGTGTTGCACGGGTGGAGCTGGCTGACGAGACCGGAAGTATCATCCTCATCCTCTGGGATGAGAAAGCAGCGGGTATTCATGAAGTTGAGACCGGTACTGTCCTTGAGGTGATAGGTCGCCCGAAGGAGGGGAGAAGAACCGAAATTCATGGCCTTGCCGTCCGCGTGACCGGTGTTGAGATCCAGATTCCGGTGCAGAAAGAGTCATCCCTCACCTCGGAGGCTGATATTGATGCACGGATCCTCGCAATCCAGCCTCCACGGCGCTTCTCCCGGAGGGACGGGGGTGAAGGAACCATCTATGAGGCGATCATCGGGGACCCGACAGGTTCAGCCCGGCTTCTTGGATGGGATTCCCCCCTCTTCGATACCCTCAGTGAGGGGGCATCCGTCCGGATAACCGGGGCAAAGCGCCGCTCGACAGATACCGGTGTCGAGTACCTCCTTGAAGAGGGATCAGGAATCATTCCGCTCGATCACGAGATCGGCGTCCTCCTGACACCACCTCACGAGGTGATGGATAAAGGCGTCTACTCTGTCCGTGGCAGGATTACTACCGTCCATCCGGCCCGCCCCTTTACCACGCGGAAGGGTGAAGCTTCATGGGTCCGGAATCTCTTTATCGAAGGTCCGCTGAGGGTTGTCATCTGGGGCGAACGAGCGAGGGATCCATTCTTTCCAGATGAGATGATAGAGGTCTACAATGCAGCGGCACGGCTGAACCGGTATGGTGATGTGGAGGTGTCTGTCGGTTTTGGGAGTGCTATCAGGGTTCTGCCGGAGGTCTCCTGTGATCTGGAGATTGAAGGGGTCGTCGTCCTCTCACCGGAAGGGGCTGCCCTTGCCACCAGAGACAACCTGTATATCCTTGAATCAGACGATCTCCAGCTTGCCGGACGCTACCGCCTGAATGGGAGATTATGCGGGAAGCGGCTCATTGTTGATGAGGCAATGCAGATCGTCACTGACCCCGGGGCTCTCGGGGATCGCCTGGATGCGTCTGCTTCACTTTCACCCCCTGCTGTCAGGTATTGATAACCTCTCCCTGAGAATATCAGATCATATCTCAACAAGGAGTAAGAAGATATGGCATTAATAGAACTGGAAGATGTCCCTGGTGTCGGCCCCGCAAGTGCAGAGAGGCTTCGTGAAGCAGGATATTGTACCGTAGAGAGTATCGCAACCGCAACAACGGCCGATCTGGCCGAGGCTGCGGAGCTTGGTGAGGCGACTGCCAAAAAGATCATCAAGGGCGCACGCGAGATCGCCGATATCGGTGGCTTCAAGACCGGAACTGATGTCCTCCTCAAGAGGCAGGATGTTCGGAAACTCAGGTCATTTGTTCCTGAGTTCGATGAGCTCCTCGGTGGCGGGATCGAAACCCAGGCGATCACCGAGCTTTATGGGGAATTTGGATCCGGAAAGAGTCAGATCGTCCACCAGATGGCGGTCAACTGCCAGCTCCCGGAAGAATGTGGCGGCCTTGGGGGGAGTTGTCTCTATATCGATACAGAAAATACATTCAGGCCGGAGCGTATCACCCAGATGGTGGAGGGGCTTGCGGTCGACTGCGAGGTTGGAACACCCGAAGAGTTCCTTGAGCATATCCATATTGCACGGGCGCACACCTCGGATCATCAGATGCTCCTCATCGATAGTGCCCGGGATCTTGCAAACGAGAAGAGGGATACGGATAAACCAATCCGGCTCATCATCATTGATTCACTCACCGGCCACTTCCGCGCAGAGTATGCGGGGCGGGGGACACTTGCACCACGGCAGCAGAAACTGAACCGTCATATGCATGANCTCTTCAAGCTCGTCGATGAGCATAATGCCGTCGCTCTTGTCACCAACCAGGTCATGTCGAACCCCGGTGTCTTCTTTGGCGATCCGACAAAGCCGATAGGTGGAAATATCGTCGGCCACTCGGCAACATTCCGGCTATATCTAAGGAAGAGCAAGGCCGGCAAGAGGATTGCACGGCTTGTGGACAGTCCGAACCTCCCTGAAGGCGAAGCGACCTTCATGGTCGAGAAGGCAGGAATAAAACCGTGTTAAAAGCCCTTGTCTGTGACATTGACGGTACACTGACCGATGAGAAGAGGAGGATCAATACCGGTGCCATCGAGACGATCCGCCTCCTCCTGGATCGGGATATCCCGGTCGTTCTTGCTTCCGGGAATACCATCTGCTTCCTTGATGCGGTTGCCCGGATGATTGGAACAGATGGTGCTGTTATTGGTGAGAACGGAGGGGTATTTCAGACAGGGTTTGATGGTGAGCTTGTTGTGACGGGTGACCGGTCGGTCTCCCTTCGTGCATATGACCGTCTTACATCCTATTATGGTGATCAGGGGGTGGATCTCATCCCGTTCAGCATGGATCTCCGATATGTGGATGTTGCATTTGCAAAGACCGTCCCGGTCGGGGAGGTGAGGGACGTCCTGGCCGATATCCCGGTGAGGGTGATCGACACCGGCTTTGCCATTCATCTGCAACCACCCGGCCTCTCAAAGGGAAACGCGCTTATGAAACTTGCCCCCCTCCTCTCCCTCTCCCCGGAGGACTTCCTCGCTGTCGGGGACTCGGATAATGATATTGAGATGCTTGAAACTGCGGGGTATGGAATTACAATGAAAAATGGGAGTTCCGGATTGAAAAAAATTGCGAACTCTGTTACTGAGCGCTCGTATGGTGATGGTTTCTCGGATGGAGTATTATCTGCCCTTGAACGCTTTTTTTGATCCGATCATCTGAGCATATACCGGTCAACGACGATATAATCCTTAATATCTTTTACCGCTTCAAACGGAACGAGCATGCAGTTGTTATCCAGCTTATAGCTTGAGGCATCAAATCCTGATTCGGGGAGGACAACCAGGTTGATCACCTGGCCACTGTCAACATCAATGATAATATTTTTCAGTTGCCCGATCACCTTGCCGTCACTACTCATGATCTTCTTTCGCCGAAGCGTACGAGCAAAAGCCAACGTCATAGAAAGATGGTTGGTTGATAAGTATATAAATTATTCTCATTTTTCCAAAAAGAAGAAGTTACAGGGTGGGAAAGACACGGATAATATCAGACTGGGTGAGGATGCCGACGGGCTTTCCGTCATCAACGACGATCAGCCTCCCGATCTCACGCTCTTTAAACCTGCGTATCACCTCATACAGTCTTGTGTCACCATCAGCTTCAATGACATCGTGGGTCATGATGGTGCTGATCGGGGTGTCAAGGGGAAGATTGCGATCAATTGCCTTGACGATATCAGTCAGGGTGATGATCCCATGAAGCTCCTCTCCGACGATGACCGGGGCACCATGAATCCTGTGGCGGATAGAGATGGATATTGCCTCATGTATCGGGGTTTCAGGTGCCATACTGATAAGGGGCGTACTCATATAATGGCGGATCGACTTCTTTGGGAGTGAGGTCATCTCTGAGATTGATATGAGGAGCGCGCCCTGAATTTCGTCCCTGCCAAAGACCTCGCCGCGGATCATCAGTTTGTTGACAGGAGTCGGGCCGATGGTGATCTCTTCCCCGATGTTGAAGTTTCTGACATTTCCAATTATTCTGATGAGGGAATGGCAGAGATCCGGGTGGCAGAGGGTGGTGAAGTCGATCTCTGTCACTTTAATTCCTTGTATTATCTCCCCGTCCCGGGTTATCGTCACCTCAGCCTCATCGTCGGTCGGCTTAATATTCAGCTCCCGATATGCCTCTGCGGTCGGGTGATACCCTCCTTTTGGTCCGGGGACTCCGTCAACAAGACCGAGCGCTTTCAATGCCTGCATCTGGTTCCGGACAGTTCCCGGATTTCTTTTGATGATATCTGCAATATCATCTCCTTTCACGGGATGAGAATGTTGATGATAGAGGGAGATTAATGTTATAAGAATATCTTTCTGGATGAGTGAGAGATCCATAATGATTGTTCATTTATATACAAATAAATAGCTTGGGGATACGTCGCTGATGTTTGATACAATACCAACCGTTCCGACGGCAGATGAAGTACTCGACAGGAGTTTTCGCCGTGCGGCAAAAAAGATGCGCAAAAAGAACAATAAAGATCGAGCCAATGAAGAGTTTGTCAGAGCGATCACCCAGGCGGTTCACGATAAACTGGTGGCAATCATCCAGTCATTCCCTGAATTTCATACTCTCCCCCCGTTCTATCGGGATCTTGTCGATATCCTCTTCGATATCGAGGAGATGAGAAAGGCATTTGGCGCTGTCGGCTGGGCGGCATGGCACACCCGGGATAAAGGTAAGGAGATCGCAAAGACGATGCGGCACTCACCAGATAGCCTTGCTGCACGGAAACAGGCAGTGGCACGGATCGCCTCAATGGTTCACCAGATCGATAAGGATCTCAGGTTTTTAAATGATGCACGAAACATCCTCCGGAAACTTCCGGTCGTCTCACCGGATGAGTTTACGGTCGTCATCGCCGGATATCCGAATGTCGGGAAGAGCTCTTTCATCAGGCTCGTCTCTACTGCGACACCCGAGGTGGCATCATATCCGTTCACCACAAAAGGGGTCGTTGTCGGTCACCGACAGGTGACACGACGGGAGAGGATACAGTTCATCGACACACCCGGTATCCTGGATACTGCCGGGCGGATCGAGAGGAACCGAATTGAGCGGCAGGCCCTTAATGCCCTCATCTATGTTGCAGATCTCATCGTCTTTATCATCGATGCCAGTGGCCATTGCGGCTATGATCTTGAGACACAGGAACTGCTTCTTGAAGAGGTCAGGGAACTGGCAAAGGTCCCGGTCATCGTGGTTGCCAACAAATCGGATCTGGCCCGCTATGAAGGGGTTTTGAATATGTCAACAGTGACAGGAGAAGGGGTGGAGGAGGTTCTGGAAGCCGCTCTTAAAGAACGAACACCCACGACCACTCCGATACCAGCATACACCCTACCAGAAAACCAAGAATAACCCCTCCGTTTAATGGTGGAAGCCCTGCCTGTGGCTTTCCTGAAAAGACCATTTTGAAGAGGACGAAGAGCCCGACGAAGGTTCCGGCGGCAGCTCCAATCGCCGGAACAGGGCTTTCGAGAAAGTTGAATGCAGAAACGACAAGAATTGCCGGCATGATTGCATCTCCCATGCCCATAAGAAATGTACTCCTCTCTTTCTTTGTTCCTTCCTCTGCAGGTGGGGGAGATATCTTCTCATATGTACCGGTGAAATGTCGATCCTTTGGTATAATAAACAGGATTGGCATCTTCTGCTCCATCACCCCTTCGGCAAGCGTGATCATATGCTTTGTCCGGTAGACTGAGATGGCATCATAGATGGCAAGGGCCGCAAGCAGGATGATCACCGGCATGATTGCAAGCGAGGCACCAAAGATTGCCGCGACACCGGAGGCGAGGATAATACCGAGCGCGTCGATGACATACCATCGGGGGTACCTGTAGAGGAGCCCGATCGAGACTCCTGCAACGAGGATGGCACCAGGTATGGTGATGATATCATCACCGAAAAAGTGGTGAAGGATCGCAGAATAGACATAGATGTAGGTGAGGAAGATTGCCCCACCGATGATCAGGCTGATGATATTCTGTTTTGCCGCGCGTATGAGGAGAAGCAGGATGGCGGTGAATGTCAGGAGAATGGCAAGGAAGATGAAGGGATTTGCCATTGAATCGGGATCCTCAAATGCGGTTAATCCTGCACCTTCAACAGGTCCGGCAAGAAGTACTCCACCGATGATAACGGCGAGGAGGATGATCGGCATGCCGATGATAGCAGGTAGATTTCGCTGATCCATAAGAGTCTGCTCCAGATAGGTAGCTTAATTATTATGGTTCTTCTTATGGTAAAACATGGACGCTCGTGATTCTCTCTGGGATGGCATCCTCATCGTCGTGCTGGTCCTCTCGACACTGATGCTCGTCCTCCGGCTCTGGCAGGATATTACTATCGTGGTCGCAGCAACGCTGATGATGCTCTCATTGGGAGGTCTCTTCTTCTCACTCGGATTAAAGATTCGGCGTTTAGAAGAGAGTATCATCTCCCGGGAAAGGACGATGCGGGTAAATCTTGAAGAGATCTCTTCAAGCCTCAACCGCAAGCATGAACGCATTATTGAACAACTTGGTGTGATCGTCGATGGTATGAACCGCCGGTACCGCTAACGGATCCGTATATGGGAGTACCTATCCGTCCTCTCCTTGAAGGGTACCGCCATCCCGTCGGGTGGGAGGAGCTTAAAGGAGTGGCAGCCATCGATGCACATAATGCACTTTATCAGTTTATCTCGATCATTCGCCAGCCTGATGGAACCCCGTTGAAGGATACGGAAGGAAGAATTACCTCCCACCTCTCGGGAATCCTCTTTCGGACTGCACATCTCCTTGAGAAGGAGATCAGCCCTGTCTATATCTATGACGGGGCTCCACCGGATCTTAAGCAGAAGACCATATCTGAGAGGCGCGAGGTGCGTGAAGCCGGGCAGGCGAACTGGGAGGATGCTCTGAGACGGGGTGACACCGAGGCCGCGTATCGTGCAGCTATGGCCTCGTCCCGGATCGATCATGCGATCATCGGGAGCAGTCAGCGGCTTCTGGATGCACTTGGCATCCCCTGGATGCAGGCCCCCTCTGAGGGTGAGGCTCAGTCTGCAGCACTCATCGAATCCGGAGTAGCGACCTACTCGGTCTCACAGGATTATGACTCCCTTCTCTTTGGAGCATCGGTTCTTGTCAGAAACCTGACCGTCTCCGGGAAGCGGCGAATACGGGGGAAGCAGCAGACGATCTCTCCTGAGCGGATATATCTCCCCGAGCTTCTGAGCGGTCTTTCGATGACCCGGGAGATGCTGATTGATATCGCTATTCTCGTCGGAACCGACTTCAACGATGGGATCTATGGAATAGGCCCGAAGAAGGCCGAGAAGATTGTTCGTGAAGGACGATTTGATGAGGTGCTCAGGGAGAAGGATCCGGCCTTTGATCCCGATCCCGTCCGGGAGTTCTTCCTCTCCCCCCCGGTCACCAGAGAGTATCGGCCGGAATGGCGACCCCCGGATCCGGAGGGTGTGAGGGAGATGCTGATCGAGGAGTATGGCTTCTCTGCTGATCGCATCTCAGGAGTACTGGAGCGGATTGCCCCTTCCCGCTCATCTTCCGGCCAGAAGCGCCTTGATCAATGGTTCTGATACAATAAGGCTGAATAAAACCAAAAGCAACTATCAACTATGACACCCGACGAGTATCATATCGCGCTATCAGAATCAACCACCCCGCTCATCATCGGGGTTGCGGGGGATAGTGGTTCCGGAAAGACGACATTTACTAATCTCATCCGGGTTATCCTTGGGCCATCGGTTGTCGGAACGATCAC
>SL_3KL_010_SEDDRAFT_10000523_pt1 | contig 31697 bp, 29 predicted proteins | sample SodLakKL_010_SED_2_FD_10381 | JGI IMG/M metagenome (IMG submission 10381)
AAAAATCAAGAGCACCTGCCGTAATGGCAGGTGCTCTTGATAAAAGGAGAAGTTGGATAAGTCCAGGTTAAAAGAATGTAAAGAAACTATATATTTAGAAAAAACGTTTACTCTTCAGATTAGAAAACTCTTTTACCCCTTCTGATTTTAACCTAAATTCAGGCATCCTGGTCATCGCTTCATACTCACCTGTTTTAATTGCCTCAATTAGTTCCTGCTCAGTGGCTACAGGAGTTCTAAAACGGGTATAATAACGGCCGATTTGATTCAATCGATGAGCATCGCTTCCTCCTACGCCGGGAAGGTTTAACTGTAAGGCGGCAGATCTTGCTACTTCATTGAACATTCCTGGGGTATTGCCGTTTTTTACCTCAATGGCATGATAATCCGTCAGGCTGAAAATTTTGTCTCCCAGGGCCCTGTTAAATCGCCGGTATGGATGGGCAGCTATGGCTGCACCCCCGGTAGAAGATATCATTTGCAGAAGTTCCTCTGCAGTATACTTTCCTTCTTCAACATCTTCTTCCAGCCCAAACACCAGGAAGTCTCCCTCTACAGTATTTACTTCCATACCCCTGAAAATCAAAAAATTCTTTTCCCTGCCAATTTTTTGGGCTACTGTAGCGCCATACAGAGTATCGTGGTCTGTAACGCAGATGGCGTCAAGTCCGATATGTTTGGCATAGTCAATCATCTGGCATATATCAATACTGCTGCAGATGGAGGATACGTTTGTATGGACATGCATGTCAATGTTCATATATTCATGAGTTCCTTTTCTATAATCATTTAATATTGCTGTTTATATTATACACCAAAAATACACAATAATCATTATTCACTGCATTCCGTTTTGTTATGAAAATGGGTTAGAGAAAGGTTGATCCTGTTATAGTTATATTTTTTTTTGACATATATAACATTTTAATAATATTCCCCTGTTATAAAATAACAAAACGTTATTTTAAGTATAAAAACAACTATGTTATTATTAAAGAAATATTGGGGGTATCTTTGGCTTTCTGAAATATAAGCATATTTGATTAATTTATAAGGAGGTGAAGTATCCGCCCAAAACGTTAGACAAGCTATTCAGTAATATTTTTTAGACGAAAGAAGAAGGTTTTGATTAAAAATTATATTATATGTTGAGGGGGTAATAAAAAGTTGAAGATTAAAATGGACCTGCTTTCAAAGAGCAGTAAAGGCGCCAAATTAGTTATTTGCTTTATGGTTTTCGTTTTAATGTTCTCCATGTTTGCCGGATGCGGTGGTACCGATACCGGCACGGACAACGGTACTGATGTGGGAGATACCAATGGAGAACAGCCCAAAGAATATGATACTCTTCAAATATACGCTGCCTACGGGGGGCTGGACAACATCATGGCTGCCTTTACAGAAGCCACCGGTATCGAAGCTGAATATATCAGCATGTCCTCCGGGGAAGTGCTTTCCAGGATGAGGGCCGAACAGGGCAGAGCTTTGGGAGACGTTTGGTTCGGAGGCGGAGTGGACAGTTTCATGGTGGCGGCAGAGGATGGTTTACTGGAAGCTTATATCTCTCCAGAAGCCCAGTACATTGATGACAAGTTTAAAGATCCTGATGGGTACTGGACAGGGGTTTCCATAGTATTGGTTACCCTGGTAGTAAACAAAGACCTGGCGGAAAGTAAAGGAATTGCCATTCCTCAAACCTGGGAGGAGCTGATAGACAGCAAGTACAAAGGCGAAATATTAATGCCTAACCCGGGGATTTCAGGTACTGCTTATACTTTCATTACTTCCATATTACAGATGCTAGGAGAAGAGAAGGGATGGGAGTTCCTGGACAAGCTGGATGAAAATGCGCCTTACTATGCAGAAAGGGGCAGTGAGCCTCCGCAAAAAGCAGGCCTGGGTGAAGTAATGATTGGTGTCAGCCCCGACGGGATCGGAGTTAAGAGAGAAGGATACCCGGTAGAGGTAATTTATCCCTCCGACGGAACTGCCTGGTGGCATTCCCCCGTGGCCATTATAGAAGGGACCAACAACCTGGAAGCAGCTCAGAAATTTGTAGACTGGACCCTTACTGCTGAGGGACAGGCTGTGCTGGCCAAAGAAAGCCCTCGGCCCAGCACCCGGGCCAACGTGGAACTGCCTGATGATGTTCCAGACTTAGATTCCTTAAACCTGGTGGATTATGATTTCGATGAGGCCGCAGTTAAAAGAGATGCTATTGTAGATAAGTGGAGCAGAAGGTACGCCAACTAAACATTATACTAAGACCACCGGTTAAAGGGGATTAACAATCCTTTAACCGGTGGTTCATTAAAATGTGTCGCAAGGCTTTCTTTTTAATTTTTTTAGATAATGAGGGTTATCACATGGAATCATATCTTTGGAAAATTAAAGACCGGCTTACCGAATTAATATTTTGGGGGATGGCCATAGCTGTCCCTATTATTCTGCTGACTTTTGTTTTATATCCGGTACTGAGAGTTTCCCTGTCCAGCATTTATGACGGGGGTCAATTTTCCTTAAAATTTTATGAACAGCTTTTTTTAACAGAAAAAGTAAAGCTGATTTGGAATACAGCCTATCTCAGCTTTCTTTCTACTTTCTTTGCTACTTTGCTGGGATTAATCCTGGCCCTGGGGGTTGTAAGGAGTTCATGGCCGGGTAAGAAGATATTTAACTTTGCGGCAATACTGCATATCATTTCCCCGCCATTCGTTTCAGCTATAGTATATATTATGCTTTTTGGGCGCAGAGGTTTTATCACCAATACACTGTTGGGATTAGACGTAAACTTTATAGGCTGGCAGGCAGTTTTTTTCCTGCAGACCATAGGGAATGCCAGCATTGCTTATTTAATTATTGCTAATGTGTTGAAACGGCTGGACCGGACCATGGAAAAAAGCGCCCTGGACCTGGGAGCTTCTAAAGCCAGAGTTTTTTTCACCATTACCCTGCCCCTGCTGCTGCCGGGAATAACGGCAGCAGCTCTCCTGGTATTTACTAATATTCTTGCAGACTTTGGGACTCCTATTCTGGTCGGAGGGGGATTTCGGGTACTGGCCAGCGAAGCCTATCTTCAAGTAATTTCTCTGTTCAATATGGGTTTTGCCGCAGCATTATGCTTTATCCTTTTAGTTCCCTGTCTATCCATAATATTTTTGGAAAAGCTGATCCTGGGAAACAGGCTTTTTACATCCTCAGTGCTTTCTGACGAAGGCAGCCTGGACAAAGAGCTTCGTTTTCACCCGGTGGTATCCGCAGCCCTATACCTGGTCTGTCTGCTCTTTTCACTGTATACCTTTACCCATTTAGCATTGATTATCATCGGAACCTTTACTAACATCTGGGGATATGATTTTACCTTCAGCCTGCGGCATATGAACTCCGTATGGGCTCAAGGGTTTTCCAGCGTGAAGAACAGCTTGAAGTTTGCGGTTCAAGTTGCAATCTTCGGGCCATTTCTGGGAATGTGTGCAGCCTATTATCTCAAGCGAAGCCGCAGTATAGTAAGCAAAGGTTTCGAGTTTTTAAGCATTTTGCCCTATGCTGTACCGGGGCCGGTTATGGGGATTGCCTATGTCATGTCATTCCATCATCCCCCCCTGATGCTGACAGGCACCGCATTTATCATAGTAGCAATTTGTATGATTCGGGAGCTTCCCATCAGTTTTAACGCGGGTAAGGCAGTTTTAGAACAGGTGGGAAAAAACTTGGAACAAGCTTCTATGGATCTTGGGGCAAACCGTTGGGATACTTTTACCCGGGTTGTGCTTCCCTTAATGGCGCCTGCATACCGGGTGGGAATGATCCATGCCTTCATTCACGGGATGATCACCATTGGGGCAATTATATTTCTAATTACCCCACGGAATAAGGTGCTTACTTTTGAGATATTTGTGGCCATAAACCGCGGAAACCTGGGAGAAGGAGCGGCTTTTGCTTTTATCTTGATTGTAATGACCGTAGCAGGGTTGTTTCTACTAAATCTTCCCTGGCAGCTCCCTGTCTTATGGAAATCAATTAGGGAAAGGTGGTTGAGGAGTCATGGAATTAGTCCTGAAAAACATTATCAAGAAATATAACCAAACAGTGGCTGTGAATGACGTGAGCATAACTGTTCCCTCAGGCAAAATCATAGCCCTGGTTGGTCCCAGCGGCTGCGGTAAAACTACCATATTAAGGGTCATTGCAGGCCTGGTCAGCCCTGATGAGGGACAGGTTATTTTAAACGGCCGCGACATTACACAGCTGCCGGCTAATCAGCGGCCTACTGTAACTGTCTTCCAGGAGTATGCCCTTTTCCCCCATCTCAGTGTTTTTGATAATATTGCATATGGCCTTAAAACCCGGCACATAAAAAAAGGGGAAATAAAAGAGCGGGTAACACGGGTATTAAATATGCTGAAAATATCTGAACTAAAAGACAGGAGAATCCATGAACTCAGCGGAGGACAGCAGCAGAGGGTGGCGGTGGCCCGGTCCCTGGTAATTAATCCCCAGGTGATTTTGTTTGATGAGCCTTTGAGCAGCCTGGATGCCAAATTGAGGGTGGAGATGCGGGAGGAAATTAAAAAGATTCAAAGGGAAACGGAAATTACTGCGGTTTACGTAACCCATGATCAGGAGGAAGCCCTGGCCATCGCTGACCAGCTGGCAGTCATGAAAGAGGGAAAGATTGAACAGGTGGGAACCCCGGAGGAAGTTTATGAAAATCCCCGAAATTCCTTTGTAGGCCAGTTTATCGGTTGGGGAAACCTGTTTTCGGGAGAAATTATTTCAAATTCTTCCGATAAGATCAGGGTTAATATGTGGGGGAAGGAATTGGTTTTACATTCTAACGGGAACCGAAAATATACAGGTAAGGCGCCGGTAGAAATTTTCTTTCGTCCGGAAAACGTGATTCCCCAAGAAGATGGAACATGGGAGGCGGAAATACTGCAGAAGTTTTTTTGCGGTCCCACCACCCGTTATCGTCTTAAAGTAAGTGGACTTTCGGAGAGTAACCCCGTATTAATGGATTTGTTTGTGGGGGAGACAGGATACCAGCCCGGAGAAAAAATACGGTTTAACATTCGTTCCGCATCAATTTTAGCTGCTTCCAAAGAAAAGGTATCTCAAGAAAATAAATAATTTTTTTTGCATTGTTAGGAAAAACTAGCTGGTAAGTATTCTGAGTATTATTCTGTTAAGCAGTCTTTCAAGGGTCTGTTAATTAGGATATTATAGGATATAGAATGAAACATTTCTATTATTGAAATCGCTATAAATAATCTATGGGGAGGTATTGATATGGACAATACATTAGATGCCCGGGGCCTTGACTGTCCTAAACCGGTGATTCTCACCAAAAAGGCCTTGGAGGAATTAAAGGATGGCTCCCTGGTGGTCATCGTGGATAACGATGGAGCCAGGGGAAACGTATGCAACCTGGCCTCCAGCAAGTCCTGCGGAACAGAAGTAGAGGAGAAAGAAGGAGCTTATTACATTACCATTACCCGGAAGGAGAACTCATGTGAGATATTTTCCACCCAAAAAGAAACGGTAATAGTATTTGGCAGCAATGTCTTGGGAAGCAACGAAGACTTGGGAAAAGTTTTAATGAAAAGCTATATTTATACTCTGTCTGAGGGGGAAGATCTCCCCCGTAGTATGATATTCCTCAACAGCGGAGTTTTTCTTACCACCCAGGGTTCAGAAGTATTGGATGACCTGAAAGGCCTGGGCGACCGTGGGGTAGAGATACTTTCCTGTGGCACCTGCCTGGAGTTTTTTGAGATAAAAGAAAAGTTGGAAGTGGGCAGTATCAGTAATATGTACACCATCACCGAAAAAATGGCGGCAGCCGATAAGGTGTTTACCCTGGGATAGAACATTCCCAGAACCTTTACTATTTGCTCAGCATATAATTAATACACAGACAAAGCACTTTGATTAAATCAGAGTGCTTTTTATAGTTTTACCGGAATAGACGGTAGCTAAGCGGTGTATTTCTGCTGTGGTGGGTAACGGCTCCAACCACCAGCTAAAGGGAAGTTGNCCATGCCTTATAACAATNAAGCATAAAGACAAAAACAACATATAACAAAAAGTAATTACTAGTATAACTATAAATGTGTTATGATGTAAATTGATGTAGTTGTATTAAAGGTTGCCTGTATTGCTATTTGGAAAATGAGCTTTTTAGTTGTAGGAAAGTAATTGTCAAGCCCTTATCAAGATCTTTAAATAAAAATTATATCGAAAGGGAGAGGACAATGGAAAATAACAAAGTGGATCAATTTATGGACATCCGGGCAGCTACCGTGGCCAAAATGCTGGAGGAAAAGGAGAAAGGGATGAAAGTGGTTGGAATTTATTGTACCTTTTGTCCCCAGGAACTGGTGCTGGCCGCTGGAGCAATCCCCGTAGGTTTGTGCGGCACCCGGGAAGACCCCATTCCTGCCGCGGAGGAAGTATTACCTCGAAATCTATGTCCCCTGATCAAATCTTCTTACGGTTTTGCCGTAACTGATACCTGTCCCTTTTTTAACTTTTCCGACCTTATCGTAGGAGAAACCACCTGTGACGGGAAGAAGAAGATGTTTGAAATTATGCAGGAGCTAAAGCCCGTGCATGTGATGCAGCTGCCCCACCGTCATAAAGCCGGTGCCTCTTTAGACCTTTGGGTGGATGAAATTAGGAGTCTGCGTACTAAGATTGAAGAAGAGCTTCAGGTAGAAATTAAAGATGAAGAAATATGGAAAGCTATTGATTTGGTAAACCAGGAGAAGAAAGCATTGAAGGAAATCAGCGATTTAAACCGGAATTCACCCCCACCCATGAGCGGACTTGAATTATTAACAGTGGTCTGGTCAGGTGGGTTCAGTTTTGATAAGAAGGAATTGGTGGAAATGCTGTCAGAGCTGAAAAAAACCCTGGAATCCAGGGAGGTTGACCCGGAATCTGCCAAAAAACCTCGAATATTACTTACCGGCTGCCCCGTTGGATTGGGTTCTGAAAAGGTGGTCCGCCTGGTGGACGAGCTGGGGGCCACAGTGGTGGCCATGGAGAACTGCACCGGATATAAGACTTTGGAACTCAGGGCAGACACATCAAAAGATGACCCCATCTTAGCCCTGGCGGAAAAATATATCAATATCCCCTGTTCCTGCATGAGCCCCAACCCTTACCGGATGGACCTTTTGGGCAGGATGATTGACGACTTTAATGCTGATGCAGTTATTGACCTCACCTGGCAGGCCTGCCATACCTATAATATTGAGTCCCATGAAGTGGAGAAAGTGGTTAAGGATAAAGGGCGTCCCTTCCTGCACCTGGAAAGCGATTATTCCTCCTCTGATGAAGAGAGCCTGAAAGTTAGAATAGAAGCCATGCTGGAGATGATTGAAAAGTGATAACAGTTGGTGTGGACATTGGGTCCGTAGCTTCCAAAGGGGTTTTGCTCAACGGGGAAAAAAGGTTTTCCACTGTGCTGCCCACCGGCTGGAGCCCCCGGGATGCAGGAGAAAAAATCCTGTCTACCCTTTTTAGAGAATCCTGTATAGGGCAGCACGAGGTAGGTTATATTATCGTCACTGGCTACGGCCGGGTCTCCTTTGGGAAAGCGGACAAGACCGTTACGGAAATCAGCTGCCACGCCCGGGGCGTGGCAGCCCTGTGCCCCGAGGCCAGGACCATAATCGACATTGGGGGCCAGGACAGCAAGGTTATTAGTATTAATGAAAAGGGGAAAGTCCTGGATTTTGCCATGAATGATAAATGCGCCGCCGGCACCGGAAAATTCCTGCAGGTTATGGCCAACACCCTTGGCATGGATGTAGCAGAACTGGCCGCATCCGAAGATCCATCAGAAACGGTCACTATAAACAGCATGTGCACGGTTTTTGCAGAGTCTGAAATTATTGGCCTCCTGGCCCGAAATATATCCAAGGGGGGCATCATTGCCGGCCTCCATCAGTCAGTAGGGAAAAGGGTAGCTTCCATGGCCCGCCGCATGGGAGCCAGGGAAAAGATTGTTTTTACCGGCGGAGTAGCCCAAAACGCTGGGGTAAGGCGGGCCCTGGAGGAAGAGCTGAAAAGGATTGTGGTTGTACCTGAAGAATGCCAGTATACCGGTGCGCTGGGCGCGGCGTTGTTGGGTATAGAGACCAGACAGTAAAATGATTAAAGGGGATACTTACCTTGGAAGTTCGCCTGAAAGACTTAACCATGCGTTTTGACGAAGTAACAGCAGTAGATCAGTTATCCATTACCATTGAAGCCGGTAAGTTGGTTACTTTTTTAGGGCCCAGCGGGTGCGGGAAAAGTACAACATTGTTCCTCGTAGCCGGTCTTTATAAACCTTCCGGGGGACAGATATTTTTTAATGAGAAAGATGTTACTGCGGTGGAACCGGAAAACAGGGATATTGGCATGGTTTTTCAAAATTATGCTCTTTATCCCCACCTCACTGTTTTGAATAACATATTGTTTCCCCTGAAAATGCACCGGGTTCCCAAAAAAGAAGCGCTTTTAAGGGCACAGGAAATGGCGAAACTGGTTGGCATTGAGGATTTGCTGAAAAGGAAGCCCTCACAATTATCCGGAGGACAGCAGCAGCGGGTGGCTATTGCCCGGGCACTTGTTAAAAAGCCGGTGATTTTGCTGTTGGACGAGCCTTTGTCTAACCTGGATGCCAGGTTGAGAATTGAAACCCGGGAAGAAATTCGCAGGATTCAGCAGGAAATAGGCATTACGACTATTTTTGTAACCCACGACCAGGAAGAAGCCATGAGTATTTCTGACCGGATTTTACTAATGAAAGACGGACAGAGTCAGCAGTATTCCACGCCCCAGGACATTTATGATTATCCAAAGAACCTTTTCGCTTCAAGATTTTTAGGAAGTCCCCCCATTAATGTTTTTCACGGAATTAAGGATGATGGAATTATAAAGATGCATCTTTCGGAAGACGAAGTTAGAACAGTGGTACCAAAACACATTGAAGAATCACTAGCCGATTACTCCAGGTTTTATTTGGGCGTCCGTCCCGAGGCTTTATCTCTTTCTAATGGAAATGACGAATTTCACCTGAAGGGCAAAGTGACACTGGTGGAAAGGATCGGCAGGGAGACTTTATTGAAAATAAAAACCGGTGGTGAATCGGTCCGCTGCATAATACCATCTGGAACAGATGTTGACGTAGAGGATTCAATATTACTTAAAATCAATTTCCATAAAGTTTTGTTTTTTGATTTTGAATCAGGGGAACGTATTTAAAAAAAGAAAGCTGGAGAGCTTATGGAGCAGAAAGCAACGCTTTTATCGACAATTAGAGGATACTTATATATCTTACCTGCGTTAATTATTCTTATGGTTTTTCATGTTTATCCGATTCTCAAATCCCTGGATATGAGTTTTTATACTAGTTTTAATTTTATCCACAATGTTGTATATGCCAGAGGATTGGATAATTTTTATTACATATTCAATGATTCCGAGTTTTGGCTGGCTTTAAGAAATACCTTTATATTTGTTTTCGGGGTTGTGCCGATATCCATATCAATTTCCCTGGTAATTGCTGTTATGCTTAATTCCATCAGTGCTTTCAGCAAACTGTTCCGCAGCATATATTTTACCCCCTTTGTTACCTCTACAGTGGCTATTGCCATGGTATGGCGCTGGATTTACCATTCCAGGTACGGAGTATTAAACAACATTTTAACATATGTGGGTTTTTCACCTGTTGCCTGGGTGACTGACCCCGACTGGGCCATGGTGAGCTTAATTATACTGAGCATCTGGCAGAGCCTGGGCTATAATATTATTATTTTTCTGGCGGGGCTGCAGAATATAAATAAGCAGCATTATTACGCGGCACAAATAGACGGTGCTTCTTCTCTCCGGCGGTTTTTCCATATTACCATACCCATGCTGTCGCCTACTATTTTTTTTGTTTCCATCATGTCCGTTATCAGTGCATTTAAAGTATTTGAAGAAGTATATGCCCTGTTTGATAAAAGACCGGGGCCTCTGTACAGCTGTTATACTATTGTCTATTACATTTATGATAAATTTGCGAATAAATACCAGTACGGCATAGCTTCGGCAGCAGTATTTGTGCTGCTTATTATTATAATGAGCCTGACATTACTTCAGCTTTACATAGGGAAAAGGAAAGTCTATTACACGTAGGAGACCACCATGAAAAAAGAAGTTTTTAATAAAACAATCACATATTTCTTTTTAATTGCAGGAGGGCTTATCATAATATTTCCATTCTTTTGGATGGTCAGCACTTCCCTTAAAACCATTCAAGAGGTCCACAGAATGCCCCCCTTGATATTTCCCGTCTCTTTTGTCTGGAAAAATTATCCTGCAGTCATAGAAATGATTCCCTTTTCCAGGTACTTTATTAACAGCGTTATTGTAATGGTGGTTACTACAGGAAGCACGGTTATTACCTCCATACTATCTGCCTTTGCTTTTTCCCGGCTAAAATTTTGGGGAAGAGACGTTGTTTTTTCGATGTTTCTGGCTACATTGATGGTTCCGGGAGAAGTGCTGTTGATTCCTAACTTTGTAACCATTTCCCGGTTGGGCTGGATTAATTCTTATCAAGCTTTGATTGTTCCCTGGCTTATTGGTGTTTTTGCAGTATTTCTGCTGAGGCAGTATTTTCTCAGCATTCCCGAGGAGCTTTACTATGCGGCCAAGATAGATGGTTGCAGGGATTTTAAATACCTTTGGTATATCATGGTTCCTCTGGCCAAACCGGCTCTGGTTTCTATAACTCTCTTAAAAGCAATTTTTAACTGGAATGGTTTTTTATGGCCTTTAATTGTCACAAATTCTCCGGAAATGCGGACTTTACCTGTCGGTCTGGCTGTTTTAACTTCCGAAGCCGGCAGCAGGTATCACTTGATGATGGCCGCAACCACCATGGCCATTATTCCCATGGTTATCCTTTATTTTGTACTACAAAAACATATTATTGAAGGGATTTCAAGAACAGGAATTAAGGGATAAACAGCTGTATGAGGTCACCAGAGCCGATGAAAAGCTTTGGTATTTTCATAAAAAAAATATTAAGAGGAGGTTTTTATCAATGAAGAGATTTTTGGCATTGCTGCTGGCACTCATCATGATTTTGAGTCTGTCAGCATGTGGTGGAACGGGGGATACAGAACAGACACCCCCTGACACCTCCGATGAAGCAGCTGCAGGGGAGGAAAGAGAACCGGTAACCATTGAATTTTGGCATGCCATGAGTGATCATGAACCAGTTCTACAGGAGTTGACCGACCAGTTTAACGAACAATCTGACTGGATTACAGTGAACCTGGTATTTCAGGGAGGGTACAGGGATTTATTTGAGAAGCTGACTGCTTCCGCTGTGGCCGGTCAGCTGCCCGCTCTATCCATGATTTACTCCAACCGCTTGACCGCTCATATTATGAACGGCCTGGCAGAGGATTTGACCCCTTACATTGAAAGAGATTTTAGTGAAGAAGAACTGAATGATATTCCCGAAGTGTTTAGGTTGGACGGAATTTGGGATGACAATTACTATGCTTTGCCGTTCAATAAAAGCGCTTATGTGTTGTATTATAATGAAACCATGTTGAGCGAAAACAATATTGATGTCCCCACCATCTGGGGAGAACTCAGGGAAGCTGCTGAGAAATTAACCAGTAATGATGTGTATGGTTTTGGGCTGGAAAACTCCTGGGGGATAGATTTTAGTTACTGGGTTGAGCAGGCCGGCGGAACCCTGATTAACGAAGCAACAGGAGAACTTCACTTTAATGAATCTGAAGCTATTGAGGCTGTGGAATTTGTAACCGGTATGTTTAAGGATGGTATTGCCCGAACTGCAGGGGATGACAATCGCATAGCTTTTCCCTTCGCCCGCGGGGAAGTAGCCATGTTTATTGCCACTACGGCCAGAATTCCCATGGTTGAAGAAAATGCTGGTGATGACTTAAAATGGATGACGGCTCCACTGCCCAGGGGCAAAGAAGAAGCCGGTCTTTTTGTAGGGACCAATGTGTGCATGTTTAATACCATTACCCAGGATGAAAAAGAAGCAGCCTGGGAATATCTTAAATTTATCACCGATACCGAAAATACTGTATTCTGGGCTGAAAACACCGGCTATGTTCCCGTTAGGACTTCTGCGGTGAATTCAGACAGGTTCCAACAATATATGCAGGAAAACCCTGCATATGCTTCCGGCGTAAAGCAGCTGCCCATAGGGTTCCAGGATCCCCGGGTTTTGGATGCATTCAGCATTCACAGAAATATGGCAAAAGAATTGGATGAGATAGTGGCAGGCCGAAAAAGTGCACAGGAAGCAATGGATGATGCGGTAGAAGCAACAAAGTCTGACCTGGAAGAAGCATTGAGGAGCTTTGGCCAGTAAGTTCTGTTGTGGTTTTTCAGAGAAATAAAGAATAGATTCAGGCATCAATAAAAATGGGTTAGAGATATTTAAATTTATCTCTAACCCATTTCATAATGGTTAGTTTATTACTCTATTTATTACGGCGCTAACGTACCAGCTTCTTTTATCCTTTTGATTACTGCATCTCTAATAATTACCCCGCTGTCTTCAAGAAAGCTGCCTGTTGTAAATTCGGAATAACCATCTCCGCCGGCTGCTAAAAAACTGCTCACCGCTGCGGTATAGAACCGGTCATCATCCAGGTTCTCTGTACCCGTTGTTTGTAAGATTCCCATACTTGGGTTTACCGGCCTTTGAAGGATTTTTTTAATGACTGCACCTTTGAATTGGATTTTACATACCGTATTGTCAAAGGGTAAATTCTGAATTATATCTGTTGTAAATAGCTCACCTGCCTTAACTGACCTCCTAAAAGCTCCCGGGTTAATAAACCCCAAATCAGCATCCACTAATTTCTGCATGGACTCAGCAACAAATCTACCCCAGAAAGTTTCCCTCGTATAATCTATCGTCAGGTCCCTGACTGTGTATCCAATCCTTTCAGCTTTCTTTGTTGTTTCTTTCTGTCCTTGCTGTAGTAGTTTTAAAATGTCTGGGCTCAGGGTTTTTTTGCTCCGGGATTTTTCAATTTTTATTATTCTGGTACGGATATCTAAAATCTCCTTATATTTTAAATTCACCAGGATCTCAAAGTGTCCAATTCCTTCCCCATAGGACCCTGCCTGTACAACATGGATACCATTTACGGATCCTGTTACGTACTGATGAGTATGTGCCGTAATAAAGCCTTGAAGGTCCCGGCTGTTAAAATGACATAATAAATCTGCCGCTTCCCCTTTAATCACGCTCCCTGGGGAATCTTGAAAAGCCCCCATATGTCCCAGACCAATACATATGTCTGTTCCCAAGTTCTTGACTCTGGCTAATTCCTTTTTAAAAGAACTGACGCTGTCCACTACTTGTATTTTTCCCAGCTCTTCCTTGAGACAAATTTGGGAGCATTCTTCCGTAATCAGTCCTATGAGGGCAATTTTTATACCGGACAAATTTACCACAATGGAAGGTTTTATAAATTCGGGTCTTTTCCCCGTAGATTTATTAATAATATTACAGGCTAACAGTGGACAGCGAAGCTGGTTTTGAAGTTCTTGAAGGTAGGTTTTTCTTTTAGGAAACCAGTCAAAGTCATGATTGCCAACAGTCATCGCTGTTGTATTCACAATATTCATCAGTTGAATGGTTAGGTGGCCGGGGGATTCTTTCATAAGCGGCGGGCTTTCAAACATGTCACCGGAGGAAACAATAATTGTATTCTCCGGGTTACTTTTTTTTAAGTACAGCAGTTTAGAGAATACTGAGGCAGAAGAAAAATGCCTCAGGGGTTCAATGACTCCATGAAAATCATTGATGGAGTAAATGTCTATTTTTTTTATATTTTTATCTGTCATTAAAAAACTCCTTGCTTCTTGCTGTATCACATCACATTATTGTTTTAATATGTTAGTTTTTCCCGGCACAAAGCTGGTCCTCCTGCCCCCCGTCCTCAACCCATACAGCAGGGCCCGGTCCGTAAAGTTTAAAACCATGGGTATCAGGTCCCGCCCATCCATGCGGATGCTGCCTTTGGCACAGCTCCGTTCTCCGAAAGTCTGAACGTCATCCACCCGGACTCCCTTTCCGATAAACATGATTGGTACCGGTTCTCCGGAATGGACCAGGGTGCCGCAGCTGGGGGTGGAGTGGTCGGCGGTGACCACTAGAAGAATTTCTTCCTTATTAATATCTAACAGTGGGGCAAGGGTCCGGTCCAGCTTTTCTATCACTTCTTTTTTATGCACCGGTTTTTTGGTATGGGCGGCTTCGTCAGGCTCCTTGGTGTGTACCTGCACAAAGTCGTAATCAGCTTTTAGAGCTTTCTGGATCCCCTGGCCAAAATCCGAACATTTCTCAAAGTCCATTCCTAAAAACATGGTAACCCCTTTTAGCAGGTCACTGGCCCCCAGTATCAGAGAAGAAATGCCGTGCTTTTCATGGAAAGGAGGAAGGGCATTTCTTCTCCCCGCCCACTTGCTTATGATGAAATTAGCGGGAGGTTTTCCCTGCTTAACTCTTTTTTTGTTAACGGGGTGTTCCTTTAAGGCATTGTAGGTTTCTACCAGGAATCGGTTCACCACACCGGCGGTAAAAACAGCTCTTGAGTCTTTCGTTTCAAAGGGTTCCACCTGAATTACGTGATCCCCTGCAAAATGAGGGTCCGAATCCGAGATGGCGGAGCTGATATTTTCACCTTTCAGGGTGATGATTCCATGCATATCAAAGGAGTATTTCCAGCTTATTTTTACACCCTGAATTTCTTTAGGGATGCTTTCCGTCAGCTCATTAATTTCCTCGGGAGTCAGTTCCCGGGCGTACCGGTCCAGAAAATAAAACCCGTGGTTTTCCTCCACGGTGGCAAAGCAGCACCGCAGGTAAACTTCGTCCTCCTGGAGAGGGATTCCCTCTCCCAAAGCCTCGATTGCCCCTCTTCCTGGGAAGTCTGTCAGCTCATATCCATAAAGGAGAAAATGAGCAGTCTCCGTGCCCAGGGGCACTCCCTGCCGGTATGGAATCATCATACCGGTTTCTGCTTTTTTACAAAGGGAATCCAGGTGAGGGGTATGGGCCGCCTCCAGGGGGGTTTTATCTCCCAGCTCCGGGTAAACCCGGTCTCCCAGGCCATCGAACAATACTAGAATGGTTTTCATAAGATTTTTTCCACCTCTTTAATCAGTTCTGCACGGCTGATTTCCTGGTTTTCTATAAATAATTTGGTAACTTTTTTTAAAACAGGCCCCAGGAAAGTTTCCAAAAAGTGATTAATTTTTTCTTCCTGATACACCGCCTGTCCTTGCAAATCACGATAATTACCGCTGTATGAGCACTCCGGGTGATTCTTTCCTTCTTTCCATTCCCAGCCAATAAGTTTTTCTATTTCCTTTCCGCTCTGGATATTCTTTAAAGGGAATAGGAGTTCCACTCCGAATTCAGCCAAAATCTTTTTATAAAAAGATAAACAGAGAGGAAGTTGGTTTACCTTTATTCTCTGGTCATGGATTTCCCTTTCCCCAGAAATAATTTTCCCTCCTAACTGCAGAGCCAGGGGAATCCGCAGAATGTGGAAATAGGCGTGACAGCCGATGCAGGGGGTATAAAATCCGAACCTCTCAATAATTAAGGAAGTATACCTGCCGTTGATAACGCTCCACAGGTCAGGATTGCTGTAAAAAATCAGGGGATGTATGGTTTTATCTTTTCCATAAAGATTTTCAATTCGTTCTTTCAGGTTCTCATGGTTTTCCTTCAGGTTTTCAACCTTTCCGTATTCCGTGCCGGCGAAGGAAGCCACCGGGAGAATATGTCGAATTCCGCTGTCTTCGAAAGCCTTAATAATGGCGGCAACGCTGTCCCTTCCGGAGAATTCTCCGATGACTGTATCTTTCGGCAGCTCAGCCAGTAAATTTTGAATTGTTTTTGAGGGGGTATTTTCAGAAAGCATTATGGTTCTCCTTTATAGTAGCATTTACTACGTATTATCTAATTTTTATTATTCTCGAGAAATTAATAGATTCCTTTTATGTATAAATTATTAATTGTTATACCTTTCCTTTGAATTATAATGAAAAAGTTATATCTGTAAAAAAATATAACCAAAAGGACTATCAAAGCAAGAAAGTATAACTAAATGTAATGTTAAGTATAAAGGAAAACTAAGATAGTTGTCGAAACGAATAATTAATTCTCTTAAACATTAATACTCAATAGTGAATCAGGGTACAAGAATTTTTGGGGGTGAAACATTATAAATCGTAGCCGTAAAATTATCCTTATCAGTCACTGTCTGTTGAATGCCAACAGCAAAATACGAGGGGCAGCCCATTATGGAACGGTTCTGCTTCCAGTCATTGACTTTTTGTTAAAAAAAGAAGTAGGTATTATTCAGCTCCCCTGTCCAGAGCATTCCTTTTTAGGGGAAAGCCGTTGGGGCCAGTCAAAGGACCAGTATAATAATCCCTTCTACCGGAATCACTGTAGGATACTTTTAGAACCTGTAATGAATCAGTTGAAAGATTATTTAGAGCAGGGCTATGTTTTGCTGGGAGTTTTAGGAATCAAAGGCAGTCCTTCCTGTGGGGTAATTCATACTTACAGGGCGCCGTGGGGAGGTGAGGTCAGTGGAAGAACAGAGGGGGAAAGTCATCGGAAAGGTTCCATAGCAAAAGAACCCGGAGTTTTTATGGAGGTTATGTCTGGTTTGTTGGAAGAGCAAAAGATAGAGCTGCCTCTTGTTGAGATCGATGAAGAAAACATTCCGGATGCACTAAAAATGTTGGACTTATTCATATTTTCTCAAAGTGGTATGGCAGTGGAATTCATTGACAGTAATTAGAAATTAAGTTAAGCTTTTAGAAAAGAGCAGTAAGTTTTAGGTGGTTGTTTATATACCAGAAGAGAAGCGCTGAATTAAAAACGCTGCTAATTTAAGGGGTTCCTGTTGTGGAAAATAGTAATATTAATATAAACGTAAACATAGAGGATTTAACCTGCCTGGCCCATAAATACAACCTGGACCTGCTGGTGCTGCTGGGAAGCTATGGAACCGAAAACTTTAAACCAGGGGAAAGTGACATAGATATTGCTTTTTTGGCAGGTACTGCTTTACAGGGTAACATGTGCATGCAGTTTTTAAACGATTTGAGCATGGTTTTTAACTATGGAAAAATTGATTTAATTGACGTTAAAAAAGCCTCGGGACTGTTAAAATTTCAAATAGCAGATAAGGGAAGGCTGCTGTACGAAAGTAAAAACGGGTATTTTTTAAGATACAGTCTTTACTGCCTTCGCTATTATTATGACACGAAAAAATTCAGGGTTTTAAAAAAAGAATATTTCCAGGAGAAGTTGGGGGTGCTGCTGGATGGGGGAAGTTGAATTTGAAGTTGTACAGGAAAAGCTGGCCGCTTTACAACAGTATTACCAGGAACTCAAAGAGCTGGAAAATATCACACATAATGAATACTGCAGTAATAACCTGTATAAAAGATCCACGGAACGGCTCATACAATTAATTGTAGAGGCAGCCACAGATATCAATAATATACTGTTAAAAACACTGGATAAAGGCATATCCCCTGACTATTTTTCTTCCTTTATAAAACTGGCGGAAGCGGGAGTCATTACTATGGATTTTGCCCTGGAAATTGCCCCATCCACTGGCTTAAGGAATATTATTGTTCATGAATATCAACGGATAGATGATAGTTTAGTTTATAATTCTATAAAAACAACATTAAAGTATTATTTGCTTTACATGAAGCTAATCGATGATTATATCAACCGGTAATAATGAAAAAAGTAATTGTTACTACATCTAACGATTGCTCCGGGGACGGTTTCAACGGCCCCGGAGCGCAGGGTAAAACCTTCCTTGAATATATTGCTCAAGTTTACTTATAATATTAATAACTGATATTAGGGAGGTAACAGTATGCATGAAGAAGTAAGCAACAAAATTCAAGGTGAAATTGAGGATATTAGATTTGATGGATTAATGGCCCAAATCACTCTGTGAGTTGGTGGCTGAGGGGAAGATAACCCAAGACTCACGTCCGTGATGACGAGAGACAGCTTACAAGATGCCGGGCTTAAAACAGGTGACAGAATTAATGCGTTGGTTAAAGTAGAAGTCGTAAAAGCTGGGCAAACTCACTAAAAAATAAAAAATGACATGAATGGGTAATACCATTCATGTTTTTAATTTACAACAACAGTTTCCGGGTTTCCCGGGGCACATAACCGGTCCTCCTGCCCCCCGTCCTCAACCCATACAGCAGGGCCCGGTCCGTAAAGTTTAAAACCATGGGCATCAGGTCCCGCCCCTCCATTTATATAAAATTGGTAAAGGAATTTTTTTTCTTATGTGGAATTTACACTTAAAATAAAGTTTTGGAGATGAATACATGGATTTCAAAGAAATATTTTTTGAAATGGAAGGCCTTCATTCGGTATTAGAGTTTCAAAAAGGCATTTCCCAGAGATTTTATGCAGAGTTCAAGGGGCTGAACAGTCTTTTTGAGAGCCTTTGTGATATTTACCTGTCTACGGTAAAGAAGTTAAGGGAAAGATTGGATCAACCGGGAAATATAAGGAAAAAGGACGAAGTCACCTTTTTGCTTTTGGCCAGGATTTTTAATCATTCCCTGAGCGCTTACCTGCTGCTGCAGAGGGGAATGCTGATTGATTCTGCGGCGATTATCAGGCAGGTTCTGGAGACCCAATGGCTATTGGAATACTTTTATAAATACCCTCAAAAGATTGATAAATGGATGCAGGGCAGTACCATCAAACCCAGTGAGGTGAGGAGAAATTTGAAACTGGACCAGGAGCGCTCCTTGATTTATGATGAGTACTGTAAAATGACTCACAATAATATTGAATCTGCCAGGTATTTCAGCGGCGATGACGAAGATGCCAACTGCATTGTGTTCGGAGGATATTATAACCCTCTTTACCTGGAACAGCTTTTTAGTGAACTGATTATCTACCTGACTACATCACTCTTTATCATTAACTATGAATACAAGGAGGAGCTGCAAGACCTGACGGCAGTTACCAGAAAGTTGAACGGCATGCTTAAAATAATATTTGCCAGGCTTTTAGACATAAGTACCATGGAGAATGACTTTCAAGAAGAGTAAGTAAGATGTGACCGAGGTAACCATCACCAAACCCTGACCAACTAGTCAGGGTTTGGTTTTATTCCATACGTTAATGCGATTCTAACAGCCTCCTGGTATTCTTGCAGGGTAACCCTTCGATCCAGGTCAGGATGAACATGGGCTTTGTGTGCGGGATGATACTGGGCCATAATATTTACGTACGTATCGGGGGAAATTTCCTCCGCAATAAATTTCATTACTTTTTCCGTATCGGACAGGCCGTTGGGGAGGACCAGGTGCCTTATGATTAGTCCTCTTTGAGCGATTCCCTTTTCATCAGTGATTAAATTTCCAACCTGCCGGTGCATCTCTTTAACCGCCTTTTTAACCACCTCCGGGTAATCCTTGATTCCGGAATATTTTTTCGCCCTGTGTTCATCCCCGTATTTTATATCCGGCATATAAATATCCACGATGTTTTCCAGCAGCTTCAGGGTTTTTATGGACTCGTATCCCCCGGTGTTATAGACCAGGGGTATGCTCAGTCCGTTTTCCGCGGCAGTAACCAGGGCTTCCACAATCTGAGGCACAAAGTGTGTAGGGGTGACCAGGTTGATGTTGTGGCATCCCCTTTCCTGCAGGTCCAGCATCATGTCAGACAATTCTTCAATGGTGGCTTTATGACCGTACAGGCCGCAGCTGATATCGTAGTTTTGACAGTAAACACAGCGTAAATTGCAGTGGGAAAAGAATATGGTGCCGGAGCCGTTTTTCCCCACCAGGGGTTTCTCTTCTCCGAAATGGGGGGAGTAGCTGGCTATTACCACATCTTTGGTGGAACGGCAAAAACCCAATTTATTTTTTTGGCGGTCTACCCCACAGAGATGAGGGCAGAGATCACAGCTTTCCAGCATTTCTTTTAACTGTTCAGCTCTTTTTTTCAGTATATCTTTTTGTTGGAGACGTTTATACCCGGGCTGAAACATTTACTATCCCTCCATGACATCCTCTCGGAGTCAAAATACCCCGAAGATTCCCAACGTTTTTTTAAAAAGTTAAAGAGAATATAATTATGAACCCACGCCATATGATTTTTGCAGATTTTTATGATATGATAAAAGGGTGAGATGAATACTAACCTTAAATAAATAAGACAAGTAAGACAAGGGGACGGTTCTACTGTCTTATTTTCATTCTTTCGATGGCGGCAGCTACTTTACAGGCAGCCTGAAGGCCTATTTAATATATTTTAACATACTTTTTAATTTTCATGAACATATTAGAACCTTCGGCAATTTAGCAGGGATTCTTTGGGTAAATGAACCTGAGAGGGAACAATCATTATCCTAATATTATGCTAAAATTTTTGAGTGCGATTTCTATGAATGACGCCCATAAAATGTAATGAAGGGGTAAAGAGGATATTTATTAATGTACACGAATAGTAAGGTAAGACTTTTAGCCATCCATGTTAAAAAGTAAAATATCAGGAAGGAGTACTGGAAGATGAAAAGTGACAAAAAGGGTCAGCGGGTTCAATCCGTGGAAAGGGCCTTATATCTCCTGGAAATACTCTCTGAAGTAGGGAGGCCTATGACCTTAAGTGATATAAGTGAAAAGGCTGATTTAAATATCAGCACAGTCCATCGTCTCCTGCACACGTTAATATCTCATCAGTTTGTGCAGCAGGACCTGAACAGCGGAAGATATCGTTTGGGTTTGAGAATATTTGAAATAGGAAGCAAGGCCTTATACAGCCTGGACATTCGACAGGTGGCCAGGCCTGACCTTCAAGAGCTGGTGGACAGGTGTAATGAAACGGTAAACATGGCTATTATCGACCAGGGGGAAGTAGTTTATATCGAACAGGTGGAATCCTCTAACATGATTAAAATGTTCGCCCGGGTAGGAAGCCGGGGGCCGGCTCATTGTACCGGTGCAGGGAAAGTCCTGCTGGCTTATTTGGACGAAGCGGAATTAGCGAAGGTGTTAAAAAAAGAGCTGACTCGTTTTACCTCAAAGACCATAACAGATCCTAATAAATTAATGGAGGAACTTACAATCATCCGGGAACAGGGATACTCCCTGGATGTGGAGGAGATGGAAGAAGGGGTTAAGTGCATTGCTTCTCCCATCAGGAACCATGAAGGAAAAGTAATCGCTGCAGTCAGCATTTCCGGTCCTGTGGCTCGCATGACGGAAAAGCGGTTGAAGGATATAATCACAAAAAATTTAAAGGATACCACACAAAAAATATCCATCAACCTGGGATATCAAGATTTTCCTTCGCAGCAGGCGGTTGACCTGCCGGTAGGTTAGAGGCATAATTGACGGAATGAGTAATATGTTTATTATAGATATAATATTTTACTGGGGTGTGTGATTTGCATTTCTTAATAGGATACCTGATCGTTTTTGTAGCCAGGTGTCTGGATATTTCTCTGGCAACCATTCGAATATTGATGATTTTACACGGACAGAGGTTTTACGCTGCAGTTATAGGGTTTTTTGAGTCCCTTATTTTTATTTCGGTTTTAACTTATATTCTTCAGGGGTTGAACGATATACCCAGCTTATTTTTTTACGCCCTGGGTTTTGCCACGGGAAACTATCTTGGAATTTTTGTAGAAGAAAAAGTAGCCATTGGTTGTGCAAATATACAGGTAATTTCCAAAACAAACCCGGAGCGGCTAATTGATGAAATACGGCAAAAAGGTTTTGGTGTAACCGTAGTTGACGGGCACGGCCGGGAGGGCACCATTAGAAAAATCATTCATGTGCTGATCAAGAGAAAGGACATGAAGGTCCTGATGGACTTGATTGAGCAAATTGATGACCATGCCTTTGTTACCGTGCTGGACACCAAAAAAATAGTTGGTGGCTATTTTTCTAAAAAAAAGGTAAAATAACTTACTTATTATGGAGAGGGAAAAATGGAAGCTTTGAAATCAATTGCTCTTTTGGATTCAGGGGTTGGAGGGCTAACGGTAGTAAAAGAAATTTTCAAACAGCTGCCGGATGAAAGGATTGTATACTTTGGTGATACCGCCAGAATGCCCTACGGTCCAAGGCCTCAGGAGGAAGTACAGAAATTTTCAATGCAGATTATTGACTTTTTACAGACTCAAGATGTTAAGATGGTCATTGTAGCCTGTAATTCTGCCAGTGCAGCAGGGCTGCCCTATTACCAGGGAAATGTCAAATATCCGGTAATTGGTGTAATTGAGCCGGGAGTAAGAGCTGCGCTTTCCTATACCTCTACTAAAAAAATTGGAGTAATCGGTACAGCCGGAACTATAAACAGCCGGGCCTATGAAGAGTGTATCCGAGGGTTGGATCCTGCGGTAGAAATCGTCAGCCTGGCCTGTCCCCTTTTTGTATTAATTGTTGAAAACAATCTGATTGGAGCCAAAGAAACAAAAAAAGTGGCTGAAGAATACTTAAGGCCTCTAAAAGAAGCAGGCATAGATGTTTTAATCCTGGGATGCACTCATTATCCATTGATGGCTGAGGTTATTCAGGAGGTAATGGGGCCGGAGGTAAGGCTGATCAGCTCCGCAGAAGAGACCGCCCGGGAGGCACAGGAGATATTGAATGAAAAGAACTTATTAAACCCCAGCGGTAATAATTCCTGTCATCACAGGTTTTTTGTAAGCGCTTCCCCTGAAAATTTTGTAGAGATTGGCGAAAAGTTAATTAATATGAAGGTAAAAGCCTATCAGGTAATTCTGCCGGCCATATAAAATTTGAGTTTACCCCGAAGAGGGGTTTTTTTTATGGTTATTTTGGAATTATTTTCATGTCTGTTGTATATATATTGTAATAAATAAATTATACAGCGGAGGTGTTATACGATGGTTGCAAAATATTTTAAGGTAATAGTCTTATTACTGGTTGTGGTTTTTCTAGTGGTAGGCTGTTCCCCGGGAGGGTTTTTTGAAGAAGAAGAAACCGAAACTGATGACTTTCAGGAGGAGGCGCAGCCGGAAGAAGAAAACTTAAGGGAAACAACATTTTACTATCTGTACCAGGGAGCTTACTTGGTACCGGTGGAGAGGAGCATTCCCTGGGAAGAAGGAATTGCCAGGGCTGCCGTCAGCCGTTTGGCAAGCAGTCAGCAGGTGGACAGTTTTTTGAATGGTACGGGTCTTAATGCACCCTTACCTGCGGGCACAGATATTATCGGTTTAACCATAAGGGATGGCCTGGCCCTGATTGACTTCAACGAAAACTTTTTAGAGGTTCAGGAAGGACAGGAAAGAGTTGTTCTGGATGCGGTGGTGTACACTTTGACCGAATTCGGGACTGTTGACCAGGTAGAAATTCAGGTAGAAGGCAAAAAATTAGAGGAGTTTCCCAAGGGGGTAATTATTGAGCAGCCTCTGGACCGGGAGAGAGGCATTAACCTGGAAGTTGCCGATGAGGTAGAAAATTTAAGTAATACTTCAAAGGTTTTTGTTTATTTCTGCGGCATGGGAGAGGAAACGGTAACCTATATCGTACCGGTCACCCGCGTAATCCCTGAGACTGCCAATTTAATGGAAGCTGCTTTAGAGGAACTTATAAAAGGCCCCAGGCCCGGAAGCCAGCTTTTTTCTGAACTTGACTCCAGGGTTAAAATCAACAGTATTCAGGTGGAAGATGGGTTAGCTGTCATAGATTTTTCACAGGAGTTCCTGGCATTTCAAGGTGGAGCTACCTCCGAAGAAAACATTATGAGGCAGATTGCCTTGACCCTTGTACAATTTCCTGAAATTAATGCATTGTCTATTCTGGTGGAGGGTGAAGAACCGGAACTTACCAGAAGTATGCCCATTCAAATTCGTGAAGAGTAGTTGTTTTGTCAGCAGCGTATTTGAGACATCCTCTCCAGGTCAATAGACCCCGAGGATCCTCCCGGTTTTTCTAATACTGCCTGCTGTAAAAATGATACTTAAAGGAAGGCCCAACAGGCCTTCCTTTATTCTGTAATGGGTGACCTCCTACTGGATTGTAAACCTCCTCCGGGCTTGTATTGGAGACTTCACTATAATATTTGTGGGATTATTTTTAACAGTATGGTAAAATATATAAACATAGTAGTGAGGTTCTAAAAAACGGAGGGATTTTATGAGGAAAGACGGCAGAGAGTCCGATGAAATAAGAGAAGTAAAAATTACCCGGTCATTTACTAAACACCCCGAAGGTTCGGTACTTATTGAAATAGGGGACACAAAAGTGATCTGTAACGCTACCGTGGAACAAAAAGTTCCTTATTTTATGAAGGGTGAAAGCAAAGGATGGATTACCGCGGAATATTCTATGCTTCCCCGGGCCACACAAATACGCAATATAAGAGAGTCTGCCAAGGGAAGGTTGGGGGGACGTACCCATGAAATTCAGAGGTTAATCGGCAGGTCCCTTCGTTCAGTAATTGATTTGAAAGCGCTGGGAGAGAAAACTATCTGGATAGACTGTGATGTGATTCAAGCGGATGGTGGTACCCGAACCGCTTCCATAACCGGAGCATATATCGCCCTGGTGGATGCCCTGTATAAATTGTTAAAAGAAAATCAGTTAGCCCGTTTTCCGGTAAAGGATTTTCTGGCAGCGGTTAGTGTGGGGATTGTTGATGATAAGGAACTCTTAGATTTGAATTTTGAAGAAGATTTTAAAGCCCAGGTGGATATGAACCTGGTGATGACCGGGAACGGAAGCCTGGTAGAGATACAGGGGACTGCGGAAGGGGATCCTTTTTCCCAGGACCTGATGCTTAATCTTTTAATCCTGGCACAGAAGGGGACGGCCGAACTTATTCAATACCAAAAGGATATATTGGGCCCGGCGGGATCCCTGATCGGGGGTCAGTAAAGGATGATCCCCTTAGTCATAGCTACCAAAAACAAGGGTAAAATAAAAGAGTTTAAAGAAATACTTCAGGGGCTGCCCTTTGAGGTCTTATCTCTCGTGGACTTTCCCCAGTGTCCGGAAATTATTGAAACCGGTACTACTTTTCAGGAGAATGCCATGATTAAAGCGGAAGCCCTCAGGGATTATACGGCACATACTGTCCTGGCTGATGATTCTGGCCTGGAGGTGGATTACCTGGAGGGTAAACCCGGGGTCTATTCCGCTCGATTTGCCAGGGAAGGTGCCTCTGATGAGGAAAACAACCAAAAATTGCTGGGCCTGTTAAAAGATGTCCCGTGGGAACAAAGGGGGGCACAGTTCACCTGTGTGATTGCAATATCCCGCCCTCACAAAGAGACGGTGGTAGTGCAGGGCAGCTGCCGGGGGATCATTACCCGTGAACCCCGGGGGAACCTGGGGTTTGGCTATGATCCACTATTTTTAGTGCCGGAATATGAAAAAACCTTTTCCCAGTTAGGGCCAGAGATTAAAAATAATATCAGCCATAGGGGAAACGCCATGAAAGAAGCTGCAGGAGTTTTAAAAGGATTTGTTTGACAGGCACCGATTCTCAAAATATTATTTAAGGCCAAAGAGGGGGTATCAATTTGAGGATAGTTGTTTTCAGCGATACCCATGGCAATGTGATTATCATGGAAAAAACCATAAAAACTATGGGTTCTGTAGATTTGCTGATTCATGCAGGAGACTTTTATCGGGATGCAGTTAAAATTTCTCAACAACTTTCCCTGAAGATGGAGGCAGTGGTGGGGAACTGCGATTATCCCAGTGTAGAACCCCAGGAACTGTTCCTGGATTTAGAGGGGGTTAAGGTTTACGTAACCCACGGGCACCAGCTGGATCCAGGGGATTTTTACAATTCTTTGATCCATAAAGGGAGAGAGGTTAAAGCGGACCTGGTGATTTTTGGCCATACCCATTTAGCCAGCCGGTTTGAGCGGGATGAAATGATTTTTTTTAACCCGGGCAGCATAAGCAGCCCCCGGATGGGCAGCGGCCCCACGTATGGCCTCATCGAACTAAATGGTGGAACAATAACGGCGGAAATAAGGGAAGTCACAGGCAGCCAAGGAACTCCTTGACGTATCCTCAAGACTGCTTTATAATATACGTGATTGAGCTTTAATTTAATTTTGGAAAGAAACTATATTGGTTCCAAAGGTTTCTTCTTGCATTATATATGCCTGTAGTGTATAATATATTTCTGCGGGGCGTAGCGCAGTTTGGTAGCGCACTTGGTTTGGGACCAAGGGGTCGGGGGTTCGAATCCCTTCGCCCCGACCAGATGCGGGTGTAGCTCAATGGTAGAGCCCTGGCCTTCCAAGCCAGTCGCGTGGGTTCGATTCCCACTACCCGCTCCATTCTGTAATAAAAATTAGGAGTTTACGCTTCTAATTTTTTATTTATGTTTTCCACATATCCCTTGACTCTATGGGATGGGTATTGTAGAATGAAAAGGCAAAAATTCATTATGTATCATTGATTTTAAAAAATCAGGGATACTATTAAGTAAGGGTTAAATAGATTTAGTTCAGGGATGAAAAAAATATGCGCCTGTAGCTCAGGGGATAGAGCAACGGACTTCTAATCCGTGGGTCGGAGGTTCGATTCCTCCCAGGCGTACCATTTAAATTTTATAAATATTTTTGTGGTGAGTGTAGCTCAGGTGGTTAGAGCACCAGATTGTGGCTCTGGGGGCCGTGGGTTCAAGTCCCATCACTCACCCCATTTTATTTTGAAGCATACTTTTCGTGCGCCCGTAGCTCAGTTGGACAGAGTGACAGACTTCGAATCTGGGAGTCGCAGGTTCGAATCCTGCCGGGCGTACCAATAGATATTTTATAAATTTAAGTTTGGGGTGTAGCCAAGCGGTAAGGCACGGGACTTTGGATCCTGCACCCGGAGGTTCGAATCCTCCCACCCCAGCCAAGCATTTATGAGCCATTAGCTCAGTTGGAAGAGCACCTGACTTTTAATCAGGGTGTCGAAGGTTCGAGCCCTTCATGGCTCACCATTTTATTTGCGAGGATGGCGGAATTGGCAGACGCGCTAGACTTAGGATCTAGTGCCTTTCGGTGTGGGGGTTCAAGTCCCCCTCCTCGCACCATAAGTTATATATGGTGACTTCATGGATATGAATCTCAACGCCTCAAGCTTAAGGATGGCGTTTTTTTTAAAAGTAAATTTTGTGATTTAAAAATATTATGTTATGATAAAAGGTATATAGCTACCGCTAGTTACCGAATACTACTGATTACAGGAGGAGGCATATTTGATGACCAAGTGGGAAAAGATAGACAACAATAAAGTCAGCATGGAAGTAGAAGTAGAGGCAGAAAAATTAGAAGAAGCATTGGGCCAAGCTTACCGCAAAGTGGTAGGGAAAATACATGTACCCGGTTTCCGGAAGGGGAAAGTACCCCGCCGTATATTGGAAGCCCGTTTCGGGCCCGAGATTCTTTATGAAGAGGCGTTGGAGGTGTTGGTTCCCCAGGCCTATGAAAAGGCATTGGAAGAAGTAGATTTTGAACCCATTGACCAGCCCGAATTAAGCATAAAGCAAATAGAACAGGGAAAGCCTCTAATTTTTGAAGCAAAAGTAGATGTTAAACCTGAGGTTGAACTGGGTCAATATACAGGGGTAGAAGTAGATTCTGAGGAGCCTGAAGTAACAGAGGAGCAAGTTGATGAGTACTTAGCTGACCTGCAGGAGAAGCACATGCGTCTGGTAGTAGTAGAAGAAGGCGAAGTGGAAGAGGGCAATATTACCATGATTGATTTTGTTGGTTACCTGGAGGGAGAACCCTTTGAAGGGGGAAAAGCAGAAAACTATTCCCTGGAAATCGGTTCAGCCACCTTTATTCCTGGTTTTGAAGAACAGCTGATCGGAAGCAAACTGGAAGAGGAAAAAGAGATTCAGGTAAAATTCCCGGAAGACTACCAGAAAGAAGACCTGGCGGGAAAAGATGTAACTTTTAAAGTAACCATTAAAGGGATTAAACGTAAAGAAAAGCCAACTATGGATGATGATTTTGCCAAGGAAGTCAGTGACTTTGATACGTTAGAAGAATTCAGACAAGATGTATTGAATAAACTAAAAACAGATGCAGAGAAAAAAGCCCGAACAGACCTGGAAGAAAAAATTATTGAAATCGTTACGGAGAACTCCAAGGTAGATGCTCCGGAAATCTTAATAGAACGGGAACTGGACCGGGTAATCAGTGATTTTTCTCAACAACTAAAAATGCAGGGATTATCTCTGGAACAGTATTGTCAGCTGACGGAAAATACCGAGGAAACCATTAAAGAAGATAACCGTACAGAGGCTGAAAAAAGAGTAAGGGCCAACCTGGTGCTGGAGGCCATCATGAAAAAGGAAGATTTCACGGCTTCTCCGGAGGATATGGATGAAAAGTTTAAGAAAATGGCTCAAAGCTACCAGCAGGAGCCTGAGAACATCAAAGAATATTTTGAAAAAAGTGGACAATTGGATATAATAAAGAAAGAGGTAGCTTTTAGAAAAGCGGTTGACTTTTTAGTGAGTGAAGCAAAAGTCAATAAAGTGGCCCCAACACCAGAAAAAGTAGATCTGCTTGAGAATTTAACCACTGAAGCTGAGAATGATATGACTGAAACCGAAGATAAAGTGACACAAACAGAAGAATAATCGGAATAAAGCATGAGTAATTGGAATACATTATTTTACCATATGGAGGGAGATAAATAATGAACTTAGTGCCAATGGTCGTAGAACAGACCAACAGAGGGGAACGGGCTTATGACATTTATTCGCGCCTGCTAAAGGACCGTATTATTTTTATTGGCAGCCCCATTGACGATATGGTTGCCAATCTGGTAATCGCCCAGCTTCTTTTTTTGGAATCCGAAGACCCGGATAAAGATATCAGTCTTTACATCAACTCTCCGGGAGGCAGCGTTGATTCAGGGCTCGGCATATATGATACCATGCAGTATATTAAATCAGATGTATCTACTATTTGTGTAGGTATGGCTGCCAGTATGGCTGCTGTGCTGCTGGCCGCCGGGGCAAAAGGGAAGAGGTTTGCTCTGCCCCACTCTAGAATTATGGTTCACCAGCCCGCCGGTGGAACCCAGGGACAGGCGGTAGACATTGAAATTCATGCCAAAGAAATACTACGCCTGAGGGAATCTTTAAACCAGATCCTCTCCAAGCACACGAATCAGACGGTGGATAAAATTTTAAAAGATACAGATAGGGATTATTTTATGTCAGTTGAGCAGGCTTTGGAATATGGTATAATTGATAATGTACTGGAGAAGAAAGAAGGTTAATCTTTAACCGACTAAAAAGAGGTGATAACTTGTTTAAGTTTAACGACGATAAGGGACAGTTGAAATGTTCATTTTGTGGTAAGACACAGGAACAGGTTAGGAAACTGGTAGCAGGTCCCGGTGTATATATTTGCGACGAATGTATAGAGCTGTGTAATGAAATTATTGAAGAAGAATTAAATGAAGACCTGGATTTGGACCTGGTTTCACTGCCGAAGCCCAGAGAGATAAAGGATACTTTGGACCAATATGTGATTGGACAGGATGAAGCCAAAAAATCTCTGTCAGTGGCAGTATATAACCATTATAAAAGAATTAACTCCGAGCAGAAGCTGGAGGAAGTGGAGATTCAAAAAAGTAATATTGTGCTCATAGGGCCCACTGGTGTAGGAAAAACACTGCTGGCTCAAACCCTGGCACGAATCTTGAATGTCCCCTTTGCCATTGCTGATGCCACTTCCCTGACGGAAGCGGGATATGTGGGAGAAGACGTGGAAAATATCCTCTTAAAGCTGATTCAGGCCTCAGATTATGATCTGGAGAAGGCAGAAAAAGGGATTGTTTATATTGATGAGATAGATAAAATTGCTCGCAAGACAGATAATCCTTCCATTACCCGGGATGTCTCCGGGGAGGGAGTTCAGCAGGCTCTTCTGAAAATTCTGGAGGGCACCATAGCCAGCGTTCCCCCCCAGGGTGGACGAAAGCACCCTCACCAGGAATTTATGCAGATCGACACCACTAATATTCTGTTTATCTGTGGGGGAGCCTTTGATGGCCTGGAAAAACTCATTCAAAGCCGGGTCGGAAGCAAAGGCATAGGCTTTGGAGCCAATATACGGAGCAAGGCGGATACCGACATCAGTGAAATTCTGAAAAATGTTCTTCCACAGGACCTGCTGAAGTATGGTCTAATTCCTGAATTTGTAGGAAGGATTCCAGTCATTGCCACACTGGAGGCCCTGGATAAGGAAGCCCTGATCAGGATTCTTACAGAGCCTAAAAATGCCCTGGCGAAGCAGTATCAAAAACTGTTTGAAATGGACGGGATTACCCTGGAATTTAAAGATGGTACCCTGGACTACATTGCTGAGGAAGCCATCAAAAGGAATACGGGTGCCCGTGGGCTCAGGGCTATTTTAGAAAAGGCCCTGCTGCATATCATGTATGATATGCCCACCCGGGGTGATGTAAGCAAATGTATTATTACCCGGGAGGTTATCCAAAAAAATGAGGAGCCCATTCTGGTAACCATTGACCAACGGAAAAAGAAGAAAGAAGAGTCCGCGTAATAAAGCTCTAAAAAATAAATAAAAATTACCCAATAAATCAAAGGAAAATTAACTAAAAAAACACACAAAAACACGGCAGCTGAGCTGCCGTGTTTTCTATTGAATTACCAAATTATACCTGAAATATTTTTTCTCTGGATATTTCAGCTTATACAGGGGAATAATAAGGTTGTTCTTAACATTCTCAAAAAGTGGGAAGGAGAGGATAACCTTTGCTTCAATTTGCAGGTATTATCGGGATTATCCAGATATTTTTTGCTATCGTTATCGGCTTATACTTTTGGAATCTGCTGCGATCTCAGCAGACCAGCAAGGTAGCCGTGGTTAAAGTTTCCAGAAAAGAAATGGATAAGTTAAATCACATGAAGTCTATTTCCTTGAGTGAACCCCTATCTGAAAGGACCCGGCCCGCATGTTTTACGGAGATTATTGGTCAGGAGGATGGAATGAAAGCCCTTAAAGCAGCCCTCTGCGGCCCTAATCCACAGCATGTGATTATATACGGCCCCCCTGGGGTAGGGAAAACAGCTGTAGCCCGTTTAATTCTAGAGGAAGCCAAAAAAAATACGGATTCACCCTTCGGGCCCTTTTCAAAATTCATTGAACTGGATGCCACCATCGCCCGTTTTGATGAAAGAGGTATAGCCGACCCCTTAATTGGTTCCGTTCATGACCCTATTTATCAAGGTGCCGGGCCTATGGGGGTAGCAGGAATCCCTCAACCCAAACCAGGGGCTGTGACCAAGGCTCATGGAGGGGTTCTCTTTATTGATGAAATTGGAGAACTTCACTCTATCCAGATGAATAAGCTTTTAAAAGTTTTAGAGGATCGGAAAGTGATTTTGGAAAGCGCTTACTACAGTACTGAAGATACCAACATACCCGACCATATCCATGAAATATTTCAGCAGGGCCTGCCCGCGGATTTCCGCCTGGTGGGGGCAACCACCAAGACACCGGAGCACATCCCCCCTGCCCTGCGCTCTCGCTGTATGGAAATATTCTTTCGGGGGCTGCTTCCCGATGAAATTGCCACCATTG
>SL_3KL_010_SEDDRAFT_10000524_pt1 | contig 31685 bp, 28 predicted proteins | sample SodLakKL_010_SED_2_FD_10381 | JGI IMG/M metagenome (IMG submission 10381)
ATAAGGAGTGCGGGTATGAACGCAAAAGCAATTGTAGCAGGTGTCATTATAGTAATATTCCTGATATTCGGTGCGTGGTCGTTCCTCGAGAGTAATGTTGAGTATACTAACTTCCAGGATGCCTACGAGACCGGTCGTACCGTTCAGGTGGAAGGCACCTGGGTAGAAGAAAAAGGTGATGAGTATAATGCCGACAGGAATGAGTTTATATTCTATATGGCAGACAAAAACGGACAGGTAGTCCGTGTCGTGCTTGAAGGTCCCCGTCCGAATAACTTCGAGATTGCAACCAGCGTGGTTGCACGCGGTCAGTTTGTGTCCGAAGATGAATTCCGGTCGACAAACGTTTTAACAAAATGTCCCTCAAAATATGAAGGAACCGCAGAAGAGATGATGGGAGCGTCGTCGTCTGATGGTCAATATTATGAATAAGCCGCGTGATGAACGGGGTGCTTGATTAATAAGGAGGATAAATGATAGGCAGTTATATTATTAACATTGCATTTCTCGGGATTATAGTTTCGCTTGTTGCATACTATATTTCTTTCAGAAATAATAACGAAAAGTTTTTAACGTATGCCCGCATCGGGTATCATACATCAGTCGTCGGCCTGATGGTCGCGTCGGCAATATTGATGTATCTTATTTTAACACATCAGTTTCAGTATACCTACGTCTGGAGCTATAGCTCTATGGCCCTCCCTACCGGACTATTGGCGGCATCCTTCTGGGCAGGACAGGAAGGTAGTTTTCTGATCTGGGCACTGATAGCAGGGTTTGTTGGTGTGTTCCTGATGTCCTACTCATCGAATAAAGGATATGAAGGACAATTGATGTTTGTCTATTCAATGATTGTCGGTGTATTGTTGCTTATGCTGATTGTCAAAGATCCTTTCCTTCGCGTATGGGAATCATTTCCCGGGCAGGTTGAAAAAGGATTTATGCCGGCCGACGGACGCGGTATGAACCCGCTGCTCCAGAATTACTGGATGGTTATTCATCCGCCGGTATTATTTGTCGGTTTTGCTGCTATGGGAGCTACCTACGCTTTTGCTGTAGCTGCACTTCTTAAAAAAGATTACACACACTGGGTCAGACCCGCTACTCCCTGGTTTGCATTCGGTGTTTTATCCCTCGGTTTGGGAATTATGCTCGGTGGCTACTGGGCGTACGAAACACTCGGTTGGGGCGGTTACTGGGCGTGGGACCCGGTTGAGAATTCATCATTGGTACCATGGTTGATCGGACTTGCTGCCTTACATACGATGCTTGCACAACGTCGCAGCGGTGCTTTCGTTCGAACAAACCTGGTACTCGGTATCTTTACATTTGTGCTTGTTTTATACAGCACCTTCCTTACCCGAAGCGGAGTTTTGGGTGCAACATCGGTTCACTCCTTCGTTGAACCGGGATGGATGGCATATATTCTATTGTTATCGTTTATAATCTTCTTCGGTGGATTCGGCTTACTATTGTTATTTGTTCGAATGCGTGAAATGCCGAGTGTCCCGATTGAATATAATTATATGTCGCGAGAATTTGCCCTCTTTCTTGGTGCTGCGGCATTAATTTTCATCGCATTGTTTACTATCGTTGGAACATCTTCACCAATAATCACCAACTTGATTAAAGGTCAGGTGAGTGCTGTTGACATCTCATTCTACGAGCAAACCACTACACCGTTCGGTATAGCCGTTGCATTTCTTGCAGGGTTTGCACAAATATTGTGGTGGAAATCATCGAAGGCGAGAAATATTCTGCGGAATATGATTCCCGGACTTTTCATATCCGCCATTGCAACAGGCGTGATGATTGTAATCGGGTTGACATCCATTATGATGATCTTGTTAACTTTTGCAGCATGGTTCGTCCTTGTCGTGAATGTTCAGATGGCTGTTAAGATCGGAAAGAACAATCCCCGCTTTGTCGGCGGTGCCGTCGCGCACATTGGTGTTGGTTTATTGTTCCTTGGTTTTATCACGACGGCGATGTATGATAAGCAGCAGACAATTCAGCTTGTTGAAGGTGAACCGGTTGAAGCACTTGGGTATACCTTAACCTATACCGGTTATTCTCCTGCCGGTCACGAGCGATGGGCGTTCAACGTTACTGCAGAACGTGAAGGCAGGACAATTAATCTGGCTCCGGTTATGTATCAAAGTGATTTCAATAACAGCCTGATCAGAAATCCCGATATTGTGAACCGGTTAACGTTCGATTTTTATCTTGCTCCTCTCGGTTTGGATTCAAAGGAAGTAGACGGTATTGCCGGGAGTACTCATACCTTACAACGAGGCAGGGAAAAAAACATTGAAGATTACACGATAACATTTGTCGGCTTTGATATGGATAGTGACCAACACGTGATGGGTAGCTCGAACGAAATGGTAATCGGTGTGGATCTGGATGTTTCATATAATGGAGAGATTGAGCGTGTTGTACCTGAAATTGTAAACCGGGCTGGCGAAATGGATTTTCGACCGGCTATGACATCGGATGCTTCGCTTGAATTTAATGTTGTATCGATTCGACCGGATCAGGATAACCCTGACCGATCGAGTGTTACACTTGACATCCGGAAAGGCGGCACTCAGCTCACCGGTACCGGTCCGGCAAAAACGCAGGATGTCCTGATTGTTGAGGCTAGCATTCAGCCATACATTAACCTGGTATGGGTTGGTACTATTTTAGCATCAATCGGATTGCTGATTACTATCATCCGGCGTGCGAACGAAGCCAGACCGAAGAATGTTGAGTCATGGTCGGCCCAATAGACCATTGGTGTAATCATTGACGGACAGCACTTTATGTCCATGAGGTTAGCTTATTAATTTCAAACCCCGTATATTTTGTAGGTATGCGGGGTTTTTTTATGCATATTATGAATCAAAAAATTATCGGGTAAGCATAACAGGGTAGTAATGAATCGCAAAATTTACTTTGCCGGCTCTATTAGTGGTGGGAGAAATGATATAGAATTGTATCAGGCACTAATTCGCCATCTGGATCTATATGGTACAGTGCTTACAGAACATATCGGTAATCAAAATATGACAAATTTAGGTGAAGATACTATTGCAGATAGGGAAATATATCAGAGAGATATAGCATGGATTTGTGAAGCGGATGTTGTCATCGCTGAAGTTTCAACTCCCTCGCTCGGTGTAGGATATGAAATAAGTAAAGCAGAAGAGCTGAGTAAACCTGTGTTATGCTTATACAGGGATCGGGAAAACCACAGATTATCCGCAATGGTAGCCGGTAATCCAAAACTTACTATTGCACGATATACAAGATTAGAAGATGCGATAAAAACTATTGATGCATTTTTCGAGTAAGAGGAGAATCCCATGCGTATTCCGGCATTCCGTGGTCTTAGCCTGTATGAACTGGCAAAGCGCTCAGTTACCTATTACCTTCAAAATGATATGTTGACCTATGCAGCGGCTCTTGCTTTTCAGGCACTCTTTTCTATTTTTCCCTTTCTGATTGTTCTTATTGCATTGCTGGGCTTTTTCGATATGATGCAATTCTTTGATTGGGTGCGGCAACAAATGAGTTTATTACTTCCCGATGAAGCGATGGCGCAAGTTGATATGGTTATCGAAGAAGTACAGCAGCCGCGCGGTGGATTACTCTCAATTGGTTTGATCGTGGCGCTCTGGGTTGCATCGGGGGCGATGCGGGTTACTATTAACGCTCTCAATGTAGTATATAAAGTCAAAGAGGGAAGACCCTTCTGGAAATTATATCCTCTCTCGATTTTATATACCCTTTGTATTGCAGGTATGCTGATTGCTGCCGCTATTCTGATGGTATTGGGCCCGCAGATTATGCAATGGTTGGCCGAGCAGATCGGGATAGAAAAATTTTTCGTAACACTATGGACGTGGCTTCGTCTGCCTGTTGCATTAATTTTATTTATGGTTGCCGTTGCTTTTGTATACTATATAGCGCCGGATGTTGAACAGAAAATACGATTTATTACACCGGGATCAATACTGTCGGTTCTGGTGTGGATACTTACTTCAATGGGGTTTGGCTTTTATATACAGAATTTTGCAGATTATAGCGCTGTATATGGCAGTATAGGTACGGTAATAGTTCTGATGATGTATTTTTATATTTCAGCTGCAGTATTGCTTTTTGGTGCTGAAGTGAATGCTGTCATTGAAGATCAGTTGCCGTCAGGGAAAAATTTCGGTGAGAAAAAATTTCTGCGACGTAAAAAACCGGTAGCGAAATGAAGAATAAATATGATGTAATCATAGTCGGTGCCGGACCTGCCGGCTTAAACTGTGCCGAAAAATTGTCGCATGCAGGCTTGACTGTACTGATGGTGGAGCAAAAGGAAACTATAGGTTATAAAGTTTGTGCAGGAGGGCTAACAAAAAAAGATATTGAATATCTCCAAATTCCTTCAAGCTTGCTCGAGCAAGAATTCGATTCTATATCGTTTCATACGCCTTCCAAAAAAGTTGTAATACGGGGAAGGGAAAATATTTTGTATACCGTCGACCGGAAGAAGCTTGCGGAGTGGCAGTTACAAAAACTCCACTCTGGCTATGTTCACATAAAAACCGGTGTTCGTGTTACCGGTATCGAAAAGGATGGAATTATCCTGAATACTTCTGAAAAGGTGTATTATAGATATCTTGTCGGTTCCGACGGGGCAACCTCGACCGTGAGAAAATCTCTTGGTCTGAAAGTAAATCAATACGCGGCGGCAGTGCAATATATAATTCCCGACTCAAATTACGAAGCTTTGGAAGTATTCTGTGATGCAAACTACTTTCATTCGTGGTATGCGTGGATTTTCCCCCACCGTGAATATGTTTCTGTCGGAATGATGTTCTGGCCGCAGTATTTAACCGCTGCTACTGCATTGAGTAACTTTAATCAATGGCTTGAAAAGAGGGAAATTGATGTCTCAACCGGACAATATCAGGCACATCCGATAAATTATGAGTATCAAGGATTTCATTTTGACAATATATTTTTAGCCGGTGATGCTGGAGGCTTTGCTTCAGGACTCACCGGTGAAGGTATCTACCAAGCACTCATTTCTGGCGAAATAGTTGCTCACACGATTATTGACGGTCATTATAATGATAAAGATTTGTCAGGTTTATTGAGGAAAAAAAATCTTCACGATAAAATCTTAAAATTATTTCTAAAAGCAGGACGATGGCGAACTCAATTACATGAATTCATCGCCCTGCTTGTCAGGAATACTGCCGGACAACGATTGGCGCTCACGATTGTTACATGATCGTTATCCCGATATCATTGTATAACCTGCTTCGGCAATTTTTTGTTTCACATCTTCTTCATGTAAATCGTTTTCATGCGTGATAATAACTCGATTTTGCTCGAATGATGCTGTTGCCTCCTTGACGCCGGGTAATGTTTTAACGGCTTTGACAACTGCAGCTTCACAATGCCCGCAGGTCATTCCCTCAACGGTAAATGTCGTTTTATTGCTCATATAATCCTCCAAATATTTATTGAAATTTATATTTTTTCAATCGTAATGAATTACTTAAAACAGAGACCGAACTCATAGCCATAGCAAACGCTGCAAACATCGGATTCAGCAGTCCAAACGCAGCAAGTGGAATTCCCGTTGTGTTGTAAATAAACGCCCAGAACAGATTCTGCTTTATTGTTTTGAAAGTCCTTCTTGAAATTGCAATTGCATTAACCACACCCTGTAGATCACCTTTCATCAATGTGATATCCGATGCTTCCATCGCAATATCTGTTCCGCTGCCGATTGCTATTCCGAGATCTGCCTGTGCAAGAGCAGGCGCATCATTAATACCATCACCAACCATTGAGACTATTTTTCCATTGTCCTGATAGGATCGAACAATGGATGCTTTTTGATCCGGCATTACTTCTGATTTAAAATCATCGATGCCAACTTCGTGGGCAATAGCTTGAGCTGTTGTTTCGTTGTCTCCGGTGAGCATGATAATTTCGAGTCCCATTTGTTGTAGCTGGTGTACTGCATTTTTTGAATTATCCTTTATAACATCGGCAATGCCAATGACGCCAGCTATTTTGCCGTTGATAACACTATAGATTACTGTTTTTCCTTGTGATTGCAATCCTGCGGCAATATTTTCAGCATCGCCGAGCTTGATGGATTTTGAGGCAAGGAATGCCGGGCTGCCGACTATGATTTCGGTTCCGGCGACCGTGCCTGAGACACCAAGTCCCGTATGAGAATCGAATGTATCCGGCTCTATAAGATCACCATATTTTTCTTTTGCAAAACGAACGACTGCATCGGCAAGCGGATGTTCCGATTTATTTTCGATCGATGCAGTGAGTTGTAGTACATTATTTTCCGTATCGGAATTATCAAGCATTTTAAAATCCGTGACGATAGGTTTACCGATTGTAATGGTTCCGGTTTTATCAAAAATTACCGTGTGAATCGCTTTGGCTTTTTCCAGTGCTTCGCTGTTCTTGATGAGGATTCCCATCTCGGCGCCTTTTCCTGTTCCCACCATGATCGCTGTTGGCGTAGCAAGACCAAGTGCACACGGACAAGCGATTATCAATACGGCAACAAAGTTTAACAACGCAACGGTTAACCGGGCATCTCCGGAACCGGTAAAATACCAGCCGACAAACGATGCGATTGCGATGATGATGACTATCGGTACAAAAACTGATGCAACTTTGTCGACAAGTTTTTGTACCGGTGCTTTGGAGGCCTGAGCATCCTGAACCAGTTTGATGATTTGTGCGAGTACGCTATCCTTACCGACTTTCGTGGCTTTATAGGTGAAACTACCGCTGTTGTTAATTGTCCCGCCGATCACATTTTCACCGGCCGATTTTTCGACCGGTATTGACTCACCGGTTATCATTGACTCATCAACCGATGAGTAGCCCGTCTGGATAATTCCATCGACCGGAATTTTTTCACCCGGTTTTACGATAACATAATCGCCCATTTGAACCTGAGCTATCGGAATATCTTTTTCATTTCCGTTTCGTATGACGCGGGCACTTTTGGGTTGTAATCCAATTAATTTCTTAATTGCTTCGGAAGTCCTTCCTTTGGCGCGGGCTTCAAGCAAACGTCCGAGCAGTATGAGTGTGATAATCACTGCCGCTGTATCGTAATATACGTGCGGTGTCTCACCTGCAGCGGCGAAAACCGCCGGAAAGAACGTCGCTGTGGCACTATAAAAATATGCTGCCGATGTTCCGATTGCGACGAGTGAATTCATATCTGCTGTAAATTGTTTCGTCGCGGCCCAGAATCCTGCAAAAAATCTGCTTCCGCCCCAGAACAAAACAGGTGTTGTGAGGACAAAAAATATGTAATTCCACGTTTGATGTGATAATGAATGAATGAGCGGAACGTTATCCCACATTAATCCCATTTCAAAAACGGTTATCGGTACAGTCAGCAGTGCACTTACGATCAATTTGAATTTCAGGGTGGAATAATCTTTGTCACGCTGTGTATCCCGGTCGGTTGTATCCTGTACATTCGACAGAGAATAGCCGGCTTGTTCAATAGCATTTTTAATTGCTTCTTCAGATACGTGACCCGGTTTGTACCGGATAACTGCGTCCTCGGTTGCAAGATTTATCGAAGCCTCGGATATACCATCAAGCGATTTTAATGCTTTCTCAACCCGTGCAACACAGCTTGCACACGTCATACCCTCAATACCGATTGTCGATTCTTCGATCGGTACCTCATAGCCCGCCGCAACGATTGCCTGTTCCAAAGCATCGAAGGGAACCTTCTCCGGATCGAGATCTACCGCAGCAGATTCGGTTGCAAGATTAACCGAAGCCGACGTGACTCCATCTATTCGCTCGAGGGCATCCTGTACACGTTTAACGCAGCTCGCGCACGTCATGCCGGTCACGGGAATATTAATTTTTGTGGTTTTTTCTTCTATCATAGTCGATCGTATCATGTAGTAAGAACATATTACAAATATAGCATATTTTAAATGTATGTGCGTTATAAATAAACAGATTTTTTGTACAAAATTTTCAGGTGAGCTTATCGATGGTTTTTCTCGGATTCCCGACTATTTTCTTGAATTGAGTCGGTGAGAGACCCGTGACTTGTTTAAATTGATTTGAGAGGTGCTGTGTGCTGCTATAATGAAGGCGGTGTGCTATTTCACTCAGAGTGAGTTCCTCATATTTAAGCAGTTCTTTTACACGTTCAATTTTCTGTAAAATAACATACTTTTCAATGGTAATGTTCTCTACCGATGAAAACAATGTGCTGAGATAGTTATAATCCATACCCAATGTGCGGGATAAATAGGACGACAGCGTGAGGCGACGTGCTTCATTACCCTTCTCGTTATTATAAATTAAATCTATAACTGCAATCTTAATTTTTTCGACGATTTTCCGCTTTTGATCTTCGAGAAGTTCAAATCCGTTAGCTTCCATTACCGTTCTGATCTTTTCGAGGAGATCGGGTGTAAGCGCTTCCTCGATTTCCGCCTCGCCAAGATCAACCCGTTTTATCTTCACGTTTAGATTTTCCAATTCATCACGAACAACCCGGATACATCTCGGACAAACCATATTTTTGATGTATAGATGAGTTGCCATATCCTCCGTTAAAGTTTGTTAATCAGTGTATCGTTTATCTCCATCGCTGATCGCAAATTACGATTAATACGAATTGATAGAACACGAATTCGCTGAATATTTGTTGTCTCGCTATCCAATTCCTCCCGAATCGAACTCACCATAGGTTTTGTGTCATCACAGAGTGTTGATAGCTCTTCCATTTCTCGTGCAACGCGTGCTTTTTGGGTGGATGTGAGAAGCGTTTCTATCTCTCTGAGCATATACTCCATTTCACGTAAGTTAGTATGTATCATTCCGTGGTGTGCTCGCGCAACTGCCTCGTTGTAATCATTATTATCGATCATTTGCTGAATCATATATGCATGACCACGTACAAGACGGCATTTTTCATTAAGTTCACCGATTTTATCAATGACCTGAGAGTTGGCAGGAAGAATCAGAAGGCACGTCAATAGTATATAGAATATGGTTTTCATAGGTATACCCTCCTTAAATAATCGGATCGGCTTCTTATAGAAATATATATTGTAATTTATTAAAAAACAAACACCTATAGCGTAAAAGCCCGCGAATTTATATTGATTATGCAGATTATTATTTGTATCTTACTCTGATATTGAGAGGTCAAGTACTGTGCAACGATAACTTGCCGAACCCCGCCAGGCCCGGAAGGGAGCAACGGTAGGCAATGATTATTGTGTGACACAGTGAGCTTGACCTCTCTATTTTATATTTAAAATTTTACTTGAAACAAACCTTGAAATATATTACATTGTAATCAATTATACTAACTAGGTTTGGGACTTAAAAAAGTTTTGATGGACATTACATACCAAAAATATCTTATAAAATTAATTGTATTCCTCGACCGCTGGATATCCACGTATTTACTTATGACACCTGAATCTTATTACGAATACCCTGATGTGGTACCGGCGGGCGGATCAAAATTATATACTTACAAATGTATGCCTGAATGGGCAAAGGATTTTTATAATAATGAAAAAGGAAATTATTTTAAATGCGACTGCCAACGAGACGCGCATCGCAATTACCGAGGATGGCCGTTTGGCAGAGTTGTTTGTCGATACCCCGGAAACCGAACGTATGGTCGGGGATATATATCTGGGCAAAGTTGCACGTGTTTTACCAGGTATCAGAGCGGCTTTTATAGATATCGGCCATAAGCAGGATGCTTTTCTGCATTTTTCCGATATCGGGAAAAATGTTGATCAATACGCTACACTGTTTGAAGACGAAGATGCAGACATAGATTCTGATGACGATGATGACGACGATGAAGTAGACGATAACCCGAGAAACTCAGGTACTGCAACGGCAGAATCTACCCGTACAGTTCGGCGTGGATTTCGGAGGAAGAAGCAACCCCAGGATCGCTCTGCAGATTCGCAGCCTGATATTAACCTGAAAAAAGGCCAGGATATAATCATACAGATTATCAAAGAACCTGTTGCTAACAAAGGTGTGCGGGTCAGTTCAGAAGTATCTTTACCCGGTAGATATCTGGTATTAATTCCATTCGGAGGCGGTAAAGTTGGTGTTTCCCGGAAAATTACTAACTTCCGCGAAAAGCGCCGTTTACGACGTATTGTACGTTCAATCATGCCAAAAAATTACGGTGCCATAATCCGCACCGTTGCTGAAGGGCGGGATGAGGAAGCGATTAAAAATGACCTTGAAGACTTGCTTGAGACCTGGGGAGAGATCGAGCAAAGTGTAAAAACCGAATCCGCACCGATGCTGCTGTATAAAGATGTAAGCACAACTTCAAGTGTGATCCGGGATCTCTTTCAAAGTGATGTTTCCCGTGTGGTTGTTGATTCGAAAAAACTCTACCGTGAAATCCGCACCTATGTAAAATGGTTTGCACCACATATGGCAGATAAGGTTGAGTTGTACCGCGGGAGAGAACCGGTGTTTGATGTTTTTGGTGTTGAAAAAGAAATTGCCAAATCGTTACAACGAAAGGTATGGTTGAAAAGCGGCGGCTATATTATCATCGAACCTACCGAAGCGATGGTCGTAATCGATGTGAATAGCGGCCGATACGCTGCAAATCAGGCGCAGGAATTGAACTCATTACGGACGAACCTGGAAGCAGCACGTGAAATTGCCCGGCAGATCAGATTGCGGGATATCGGCGGTATCATCGTTATAGACTGCATCGATCTCGAAGATGAAAAGAATCAGAAAAAAGTCTATGATGAATTCAAGAAGGAATTACGGAAAGACAGGGCCAAAGGAACGGTTTATCCGATGACAGAACTGGCGCTTGTTCAAATTACAAGACAGCGGATCAGGCAAAATATTTTACATAGCTTCGCAGAAGCCTGCCCGACGTGTGGAGGCGGCGGTCTTGTCGCTTCTAAATCTTCAATTGTCAATCGTGTAGAACGCTGGCTGAGAAGAATGGTCACCGATAACAAAGAATTTAAATGGACGCTTTACGTGAGTCCGATCCTTGCAGATTATCTCAATGACGGATTCTTGAGCCGCCTTTTCAGATTGCAACTAAAATATCGTGTGAGACTGGTTCTGCAACCCGATTCAAATCTTTCTATTGATGAATTTCGATTCATTTCACACAAACAAAAGAAAGACCTAACCGATAATTACACAGAATAAGTATTCACTATGAAGAAAACACCTTTTTACGACGTACATACCGCTTTGGGTGCAAAGATAGTAGATTTCGGCGGGTATGCTATGCCTGTACAATATACCGGTATCATTGATGAACACAATCGTGTACGCAATCGTGTGGGAATGTTTGATGTGTCGCATATGGGTGAAGTAGAAGTGAGTGGTGAACGGGCGAAAGAATTTGTTCAGTATATTACCCTGAATGATGTCAATAAACTCTACGAAGGGCGGGCACAATATTCGGCGATGACATACGATGACGGCGGATTAATTGACGATCTCCTTGTCTACCATCTCGGTGATAAATATATGCTCGTCATTAATGCGGCAAACAGGGATAAAGACGTTTCCTGGATTGAAAAACAAGCCGCATCGTTTGACAGTGTTTCGGTTAATGACAAAAGCGATTCTATTGCATTAATTGCCGTTCAAGGGCCGAAGTCAGGTGATGTTTTACAACGACTTACCGATGTTGACCTTTCAGGAATAAAGTTTTATCATTTCGAATCCGGGAAGTTAGCCGGCATCGATATGATCATTTCTCGCACCGGTTACACCGGTGAATATGGTTTCGAATTGTACTACCATGCCACACAAGCAGATAATGCTTCAGTCTGGAATGCGATCCAGGAAGCGGGTAAACCGGAAGATATCGGACCAGCCGGTTTAGGTGCACGCGATACCCTCCGGCTCGAAATGGGATTATTGCTTTACGGAAATGATATGAACGAACAAATATCGCCTCTTGAAGCGGGACTCGGGTGGATTACCAAATTTGATAAGGGAGACTTTATCGGTAAGGATGCGCTACTTGCGCTCAAAGAAAAAGGTATACAACGTAAAATAACGGGCTTAAAGATAGTCGATGCGAAATTATCACGTCGGGCTATACCCCGAAAGGGATATCCTATTATGGCAAATGGGAAGCAGATCGGTGAAGTGACAAGCGGTACATTGTCTCCGACATTACAGGCATGTATTGCAATGGGATATATTGATCGTGACTTTGCCGAGGAGGGAAGAGAAGTTGCTATTTCGGTTCGCGGAAATAATGTGGCATATGTCGTAACAAAACCGCCATTCATTCGTCGATAGTTAATAGAAGGGGATACTGAAGATGCACATAGATTTACTTATGACACCAACCGGCACGAGTGAGTTGTTCTTTCGTGACAAGAATGTTGTAGTGATCGATGTCTTACGCGCAAGCACATCGATTATAACAGCACTGAATAATGGGGCTCGTGAAGTTATTCCGGTTGCAAGTGTGGAAAACGCTGTTAAGGTGTCAGGTAGTTTGTTTGGTGATGTCGTACTCCGGTGTGGAGAACGCGAAGGGAAAATTATCCCCGGTTTTAATCTGGGGAATTCGCCTTTTGAATATACCCCCGACGCGGTAGCAAAAAAATCTTTAATTTTTACCAGTACAAATGGTTCGTTAGCAATGGTGAAGGCAAAATTTGCCAGGCGTATTGTGGTTGCAGCTTTTATAAACATTAGCACCGTTGTTAATTATCTGATGAAACTAAACGAGGACTTCGTAATCGTGTGTGCCGGCAAGGAACATAATTTCTGCATCGAAGATGTTGTGTGTGGCGGTATGGTAATTGATATGCTCAAAAAAAATGAAATTGAAATAACACAAACCGATGCATCCCAGGCTGCACAGATTTTGTATAAGTCGTTTAAACGTTCATTACATAAAATGCTCCGGAATTCAGACCATGGCAAGTATCTTATTTCTATAGGATTTGAAAAAGATCTGAAAGTGTGCGCTGAAGTTGATAGTATCGAAGTGCTGCCAATACTTGATAAAGGTGTTGTGAAATTAATGAAAGATGAAGTCGCATTACAGGAGAAATCGGCCTAAACTTCTTAGGTAACATGTCATAGCTACGAGGATAGTAGGTCAGAAAGTATGAAAAAGGGAGTAAAAAAAAGCAAGCGAAACAACGCTCAGAAAAACAAGTCAAGAATTTCGCATCAACAAAAACGTTCTGTTGCCGCAATTGCAATAACCGTCATCGGAATATTACTGCTCCTGAGTATTGTTTCGTATACACCTGCCGATGAGCCTGTCACCGATGTATCCGTACTTGAGTTGTGGAAGGTTTTTTCAGGTGATGCAGAAATTCAGGCAAAAGCCGATATCGCCCGGAACTGGCTTGGACTGATCGGTGCTATCGTTTCTCATTTTCTGATCAATTCGGCATTCGGGTATTCGGTGCTATTCTTTCCGTTGCTGATCATCACCTGGGGGTGGTATATATTCCGCGGTAAAGATCCGCGTAACCTGATAGTCCTTACCAATTATACTCTCGTATTTATTATTCTTGCTGCCACAGCATTCGGTCTTGTGCGTTTGATGGCAGAAGAACCAGTCCTTACTATGAACTGGTCGGGCATGATCGGTGATTATCTTGCAAAGTCGATGTCCAAATTGATAGGACTGGTCGGCAGTTCAATTGTAACGCTTACACTTTTAATCATTACAATCGTATTTGCAATTGATCTTAATCTTCAGCGTTCTCTCGATCGCGTTAAACACGGCTATGCCCGTATAATTGACGGTAAAAACCGTAAGGTGAATGAATGGCGGCAGAGAAGTGCCGAACGAAAAGCTATGCGGCAGCAAGAACGGGATGAACGCGAAGCGGAGGAAATCACCGCACGTGAACCGCAACAGCCTGAAAGAAGTACAAAAGTTCGTCAACCGGTTATTGTCCACGCAGATGAAGAAGAACATTATGAGAAAGCTTCTGCACAGGGCATAAAACAAGACAGGCTGCATCAGGATAGAAACGGTTCATCGCAAGGGGATCAGATTGAATCCGGTGTGGATAGCAATCAGGATGATTTAGAACTGACTATAAAGGAAGGTGTAAAAGAGGAGGAAGCCGATCCCGATAAGACCCCACAGTCCTATATCGCTTCCGATACCCCTGAAGAGATCGATTATGTTTTCCCGTCAATTGAATTGCTTGAAAGCGGATCATCCGCAACTAATGTAAACGACGAGGAGCTGAAATCAAATGCCGAGTTGTTGCGTGAAAAGCTAGCCGATTTTGGTGTAGAGATAGAAAGTGTAAGTGTAACACCGGGACCGGTCCTCACATTATATGAGCTTGTTCCGGCAACCGGGGTTAAGATCAGTAAAATCACAAGCCTTGCCGACGATCTTGCTCTTGCGCTTCAGGCAAAAGGTATACGAATACTTGCCCCGATACCGGGCAAAGGTGTAGTCGGAGTTGAAATACCGAATCACAATCCGTCAGTTGTAACGTTCAGAAGTGTCGTTAATTCGCGGAAATTTCAGGAGTCAAGGTTCGCCCTCCCGATGGCAATGGGTAAAACAATTTCAGGTGAAGTATATGTGGACGATCTCGCGAAATTTCCACACCTTCTCATAGCAGGATCTACCGGATCAGGAAAGAGTGTTGGTATTAACACGATCATTGCCAGTTTTCTCTACCGGTTACATCCCTCGGATATTAAATTTGTAATTATCGATCCCAAAAAAATCGAGTTAACCCCATACCGACAGCTTGATCGCCATTATCTTGCAGTATCGCCCGATATCGATGAGTCGATTGCAACCAATGCACAAAATGCCGTAACTGTGCTCCGTGGTGTAGAGATAGAGATGGAGAAGCGGTACGATACGCTTGCAAGTGCCGGAGTCAGAAATATTCACGATTATAATAAAAAAGTCACAGCCGGTAATATTAAAACAACCGATGGTGTAAAGCACAAAAAGTTACCGTATCTCGTTGTAATCATCGATGAGCTTGCGGATCTGATGCTTACCGCGGCAAAGGATGTTGAAGATCCGATTGCACGATTGGCACAGCTTGCCCGCGCTGTTGGAATTCATTTGATCCTGGCAACCCAGAGACCGTCGGTTAATGTTATCACCGGAGTTATTAAAGCGAACTTCTCCGCCCGCATTGCATATCAGGTAGCACAGAAAAATGATTCGCGTACTATACTCGATATGAATGGTGCGGAACAATTACTCGGTAACGGAGATATGTTGTATCTCCCGAGCGGTAGTCCGAAACCGACCCGGTTACAGAATTCATTCATCTCAACAGATGAGGTAGAGTGTCTCACGGCACACATAAAAAAACAACCGGGATATTCTAAGCCCTATTACCTGCCGTCGGTCGTTGAGAAAAAGAAATCAGGATACGGCGGTGGTGATGATGCGCGGGATGATCTGTTTGAAGAAGCTGCAGAGCTGGTTGTTCGACATCAACAGGGATCCGTTTCTCTGATACAACGTCGTTTGAAAGTAGGGTACTCGCGTGCTGCCCGCATTATTGATGAACTGGAAGCCGCAGGTATTGTTGGACCGTTTGACGGGAGCAAAGCCCGCCAGGTACTTGTTGAAACTGATAGCGAATTGCATATGATATTAGAATCTCTAAAATAATAAAGGAGGGAGGGAAATGCATACATTAGTATTACTGTGGGGAATGTTGGTTGTTGGCATAGGAACACTTGGTGCTCAGGAGAGCATCGTACAGAATGTGCAAAATACTTACGATAATATTGATAATGCCGTTATTGTCTATGAGCAAATTTCTGAGTTTCCGGTAACGAGAAGAGAACAAACATTTGAGGGCGTCGTTTATATGAAGCGGCCGAATTATTACCGCGTCGAATCCGAACAACAAACAGTGGTAACTGATGGCAACACTATTTGGTCGTATAATCCTTTTACCGACCAGGTAATAATTGATTTGTATCAGGAAGAGGAACAGATGTTCACACCCGATCGCTTTCTGCTTAATATTCCCGACGAATTTTATGTTACGGTCGGAGACCGAGAGACGGTGGAGGGACAGTCGCTCATTATGCTTCGGTTAGTTCCGAAGGATGATCACCAGTTTGTGCGGTCGATGCGTCTCTGGGTGGACGATAGTCGCTGGATAGTTATGAAGGCAGAGGTGATAGATCTGAATGAAAACAAAAACACATATCACGTTCGTGATATTCAGATAAATGAGGGGGTTGATGAAAATTTGTTTTCCTATCAACCGCCCGAAAATGTTGAAATAATAGACCTACGCTAATGTAATCGGAACCGGATGGCATATCGTTTACGAACACTCACCAATTTTATCATCGGTATTACTCTTACCGGTATATTTTTATTTATAGCATTTCGCGGCACTGATTTTGCCGAGTTATGGTTTATTATTCAAAATGTAAATGCATGGTGGGTGCTTACTGCCTTTCCACTTTTAATGGTGAGCCACTATGTACGTGCCTGGCGATGGCAGCTCCTGCTTGTGCCGGTTAAAGATCGGGTTGGACGCGGGAACGCTTTCTCCAGTTTACTGATAGGATATCTCGCGAATAATATAATACCGCGGTCCGGAGAGATTGTGCGGCCATACACGCTGGGCAGGATCGAGAATATTTCTAAGGCATCGACGTTCGGATCGGTATTTCTCGAACGAATGATTGATCTCATAACACTTTTAATCTGTTTGGGTTTAATATTTCTCGTTTTCCAACGAACTGTTACAGATCAGTTTGCGTGGTGGAACACACTTAGTTTAATCGCAGTTGCGTTGACTGCAATCTTTATAGTATCAATTGTATTATTGTTATACCAACGCGATTTTATGCTCCGCTTTGCGAAAATTGTTTTATTTCCTTTCTCGGAGCGTATACAACAAAAGGGGGAAGAGGTCTTCCATTCTTTTGTTGACGGTATGATGATACTGAGACAGCGGAGTAATTTGGTTTCAATAGTTGTCCTCACCATTGCAATGTGGATATTTTATATCTTTGCCGCTTATCTGCCGTTATTCGCTTTTAATCTCGGTGATACGCCGGTGAATATTATGACAGGATTTGTTTTGACTATCGTTACTTCATTAAGTGTTATCGTCCCGACACCCGGTGCCACAGGTTCGTACCATACTTTTACGGTGGAGACATTGACCAGGTTGTATGGTTTACAACGTGAAGTTGCACTCGGCTATGCGACATTAACCCACGCGGTTGGTTATTTCTCGGTTATATTTGTCGGCTTGTTTTATTTATTACGGTATAATCTCCGGCTCCGGGATTTCTTCACACAAGTTGAAACCGAAAACAAGGAATAAGCGGTACAGATGAAAAAAATATTTTTATATTGCTCGATATTCTTAGTAATGTTTGTACTGCCTAAGCTGAACGCCGACGATATGCAAGACAATGTGATTTTACAATACCGGTACGGGATCGGTGGTGGAATGGGGGTAAGCGCGATCAGCGTAAACGAGGTTGTTTCGTATTTAAATCTATTATATATACCTGATATCTACAGCAGAATTTCAGAATTTAGTTCCTCAATTGAATTCTTCGGCAGCTATGATCATTTTATCAATCCAAACTTTGCCGCGGGATTTGAATATTCCTATTTGTTGGGATCTCATAATATCTCAACAGGATTCGGGTCTAACGATTTTACCTATTCGTATCATATGCCGTTATTACTTGGTCATTATGTACTAGGCGGTTCCGAATATTTTTTTAAATTTGGCGGAGGTCTTGGATATATATTCGCCCGGTTCAAGGAGGATCTTGCAGCTCTTCCCGATGCAATTGTCTATACCGGCGGGGGTATTGGTGGTAAAGCACAAGCTGTCGGCCATACACCGTTTGGTGATAATCTGTTTGGTTATATCGGTGTTGAAATGCGGTTCGCGTTTCCGGGGTCGGTTCACGATGACGAAGGCAAAGCATTAACCGACGGTCGTGACGATGTGTCATTAAACTTTTTTTCATTCGGGCTTAAATTCGGCCTTATGTATTATTTTAATTAAGAATTGTCATGTCTTTTCTCGATGCTCTAATACTTGGATTAATACAGGGCTTGACTGAATTTTTACCGGTCAGCAGTTCAGGTCATCTTGTCCTTGGTCAGGAAGTACTCGGTGTGCTGGCTGACGACAATATTACTTTTGAGGTGTTTGTACATTTTGGTACGTTATTCAGCATACTTGCCATATTCTGGCGGGATGTCTGGCAGATATTCTCATCGTTATTTCAGGCAGTGAGACGTCCGGGTTCGATACCGGTACTGCTCAAAGAAGATGAACATTTCAAGCTTGCTGTGCTTATACTCATCGGTTCCATACCTGCGGCAGTTATTGGTCTATCATTTAAACCGTATGTTGAGCGTGCTTTTTCGGATGTTAATCTTGTGGGTGTGATGCTGATGATTACAGGTTTGGTACTGTTCCTGACACGATTATCCCGCCCAAAACCTGATAAAATGGTTGGCTGGGGCACGGCAATATTTATAGGGTTTGCTCAGGCGTTTGCAATAATGCCCGGTATATCACGGGCGGGCATGACAATTAGTGCGGGACTTTTCTCGGGTGTGGCACGCGAACAGGCGGCACGATATTCTTTTTTACTTGCACTCCCTGCTATTTTCGGCGCGACATTGCTCGAAACATTTGAAATAACCGGCCAGCCAATTGAATCGCATTTTGTAATCGCGCTGGTGATAGGCACGGTCGCAGCCTTTGTGGCAGGATATGTTGCTATAAAAACTATTTTTGTTGTTTTAAAAAAGGATAAATTTAGTTACTTTTCATTTTATTGTTTGGCTGTAGGTTTAATTGTTATTTTATTGACATAATTAATTCGAGGAGGAAATAATGCACAGATATTTTTTTCTAACACTGATCACAACAGTACTTATGTTAATAGTTGCATGTGGTCAACAGGAAAACGGGGGTGAAATGCAGGAGGCACAAGCCACAAACGATGACCCGGTAACCGGCGATTCACTTGTTGTAATCGAAACAACTATGGGAACAATACAAATTGAATTGTTTACCGAAGATGCACCATTGCATTCGGAAAACTTCAAAAAACTTGCACGAGAAGGTTTTTATAACGGCACAACGTTTCACCGGGTGATCCCGGGTTTCGTTGCACAGGGCGGTGATCCGAATTCACGCTCTGAAGATCGGAGTGTCCATGGCCGCGGCGGCCCGGGATATACCATTCCCGCAGAGATCGGCATTGATCATAAGCGCTCGTATGTTGCAGCGGCACGGCTCGGCGATCAGGTGAATCCCGAACGCGAATCAAGCGGCAGCCAGTTCTATATTTGTCTTGATGATCTCCCGAGTCTTGATGGAGCATATACTGTATTCGGCCGGGTGGTTGACGGTATGGATGTTGTTGATCAGATAGCAGAGGTAGAGACCGATCAAAATGATAATCCTGTTGAACGAATAGAAATGCAAAATGTCACACTAATTCCGAAAGAATAATCATATGAGCAGCCGACAAGAGTTTTTTACCTCCCGGTGGGGGATGATTCTTGCGGTGATAGGAATTGCGGTGGGAACCGGAAACATCTGGCGATTTCCCCGTATTGTTGCACAGAATGACGGCGGATCATTTCTCATACCCTGGATAATCTTCCTTTTTATATGGTCGATCCCGCTGATTATTGCCGAGATCGCTATCGGTAAAAAAACCCGAAAAGGAACCATCGGTGCACTGTCTGAGATGGCCGGAGAAAAATTCGGATGGATGGGTGCATTTGTAGGTTTTGTCGCAACGGCTATTATGTTTTACTATGCAGTTGTTGCGGGGTGGTGTATAAATTATCTGTATTCTTCGTTTTCCGGTACCATTGTTACGACGGCAGACCACGTAGCATTGTGGGATTCGTTTACTGCCGGTTATCAACCGCTTTTCTTCCATGCTATTGCCATGCTCATCGGTGTGTATATTATCTACCGCGGCGTAGTTGATGGCATTGAACGCTGGAACCGGATTCTCATCCCCTCACTTCTCGTTATGCTTTTAATCCTGGCCGTGCGGGCACTGACGCTTGACGGTGCGATGGAAGGTATCGCCTATCTGTTTACACCGAATCTTGAACGGTTGTTTGACCACCGTATCTGGCTGCAGGCACTTACGCAAAATGCCTGGGATACCGGTGCGGGCTGGGGATTGATTTTAACATATGCAATATATCTTCGCAAACGGGAAGATATTGCGCTCAATGCTGCAGTAACCGGTTTGAGTAATAACTCGGTTTCACTTCTTGCCGCAATCATTGTATTTGCAACTATATTCGGCATTGCCGGTGCTGCCGGTGTTGAAGAACTTGAGATCGGTACCGGTAGTACAAATATCGGTATGGCATTTATTTTTCTGCCGCAACTGTTCACACAGATGCCCGGTGGACCGTTGGTACAGAGTTTCTTCTCGAGTATCTTCTTTCTGTCGCTGAGTGTAGCAGCAATCAGTTCGCTCATTTCAATGATCGAACTGGCCGTTCGGGTGTTTATGGATATGGGATTAATGCGCCGTAATGCTATTTTAATTGTCGGTTCACTCGGCTTTTTGTTCGGTATTCCATCGGCATTGAGTTTGACTGTATTCTATAATCAGGATTGGGTTTGGGGAGTTGGCTTGATGATAAGCGGTGGGTTTATATCATTCTCGGTAATAAAGTTTGGTGCGGATAAATTCAGACGTGAGGTTGTCAATGGTGAAGGTTCGGACGTACAGATCGGAAAGTGGTATAACTATGTGATATCGCTGCTTATCCCGCTGCAAGTTATTGTTTTAATTGTGTGGTGGTTGTACTCGTCAACACAATGGGACCCGGAAGGTTGGTGGAACCCATTCGGAGCCGAGACACTCGGGACTTGCCTTTTCCAGTGGGGAATCATTCTCGCACTCTTTATAGGTTTCAATAAAGTCATTGTTAGAAGAACTATGAAACATACAGCAAAAAGAACATAAGTATGGATACTGCTACCGTAATTACGATGATCTTTGTTCTCGGCATAGTCTGGGGTGGCTGTTTTTATGTTGTAAGTCTCGCCATGCGACGTGAGAGGAGAAAGATTGCTAATGAAAAGTAAAAGAGCTAAGAAAAACCCCGGACTTTCAATCGAAGATCTGCATCGATCGGTTAAACAGGGTTCGATAGCGCCTTGTTACCTGTTTGCAGGTCCCGAACAGTTTACTGCCGACGAAGCGGTAACAATGCTTCGTGATGCACTCATTCCCGAAGATCAACGCAGTTTTAATTACGATGTACTATACGGTTACGAGGTACAATCGCAAGAAGTCGTCGCGCTCGCATCATCATACCCGATGATGGGAGAGAAACGTATGGTCGTTGTTAAAGAATTCGATAAATTGAAAAATCCCGACGGGGTCACTTCATATGTGAAAAATCCACTTGATTCAACAGTCCTGATTTTGATCAGTGAATCATCGGATAACCGGAAAAATCCCTATCGATTATTTAATGAGACCAATACCCTTGCATGTAAACCAATTTATGATAATCAAGTGCCTCAATGGGTAGCGAAGCGGGTAAAGCGGTATAAAAAAACGATAACAGCCGAGGCGGCTGCAATGCTTGCAGCATATACCGGTACCTCATTGCGTCAAGTATCGAATGAGCTCGATAAACTCGATATTTACACAATCGACCGTAAAGAGATCACGATCGATGATGTTAATGCAGTAGTTGGGGTTACGAAAGCATTTAATATTTTCGAGTTATATAAGGCTATCGGAAAGAAAGATGCTGCAAATGCCGTAAATATACTGGACCGGATGCTCGAGCGAGGTGAAAGTCCGACAATGATTGTTACGATGCTGACGCGACTCTTTACGCAGATAACTATGCTGGCAGACCTTCATGCCAAAAATCTATCACGTCAAAAAATTGCCCAGGAATTAAAAATTCACCCCTTTTTTATGGATGAATACTATGAGTATTTAAACCATCATCCTCCGGAATCGATATCCGACAGGTTCAGGTCTCTTTTAGAGGCCGATACCTCATTGAAGATGACGGGGAAGGATCCGGGTCTTGTGCTTTCTATTCTTTTATACCGGTTGATGGATAAAGAAGCTGCTTCACTCGATTTAGTCGAAGAATTAGCGAGTGAGTTCAGTGAGTGATTTTGATTTGTTTATTGATTTTGCCGGAGTGACTGCATACGAATGGCAGCTGTTTGCCGGTATGCTCATAGGTTTATTTACCTGTGTGGGTATTGCAGAAGCGCTTCGCAAAACCACGTCTCTTACCGGGAATACCACACGAAAAATCGTTCACATCCTTGTCGGAGTTTTTGTTTTTTTCGTTCCGATACTTTTTATATCGCCGATTCCCGGCATGATAATGTCGCTTCTATTTATCGGTGTTAATTATATATCGGTACGGTTCAGATTGTTTAAGGGGATGGATGACACTTCCCGTGAGACGTATGGCACGGTGTATTTTCCGCTGGCTTTTCTAATCCTTATTATATTGTTCTGGGAATCATATCCGGTTATCATTTCGACATCGATACTCATTCTTGGTATATCGGATGCGGCTGCGGCATTTGTCGGAGAAAGCAGTAAAAACCCGAGAACCTATAACCTGTCAGGGGATCGCAAGTCATTGCAGGGCAGTACTGCGATGTTTGTATTTACGTTCATCGTATCATTGTGCTGCCTTGTGTGGTATCCATTTACACTTCCGGCAGATGCCCAGGTTGCCGGTTCGTCTGTGCTCTATATAATCTCAATCGCGATTGTAGTAGCTGGAGTGACTACCGTCGTTGAAGCTATGGCTGTACGCGGACTTGATAATTTATTCATTCCGTTGAGTGCTTCAATTATTTTATTTGTAGGATTGGAAGGAGCTGGGGTCATAGAGATTCAGTTATTGACCGGATTTATTTTCGCCGTCTTGGTAAGTGTTGCATCGCTACGTGCGGGTTTTCTTGCACCAAACGGAGCTGCCGCTACATTCCTTATGGCTGTGATAATTTTTGGTATCGGCGGATGGCAATGGACTATCCCAATGCTAACGTTTTTTATTCTTTCAAGTATCATTTCCAGGATGAAAAACAAACGGAAAGAAGCCGCAGAACAATTATTTGAAAAATCGCACCGGCGTGATATGGGACAGGTGGCCGCAAACGGCGGACTTGCTTCTCTTTTTGTCATACTTGAATTTATCTGGCCGGACCCTGTGTGGTATCTTGCCTATCTCGGTGCAATAGCAGCCGCAACCGCCGATACGTGGGGGACTGAGTTCGGCGTTTCATTTAGTTCCGGAGTACGGAATATTGTCACCTTCCGGAAAGTACCCCGCGGTACTTCGGGCGGGATTTCATTCGTCGGTACCGTTGCAGGTTTTGCTGGCGGAGCGGTGATAGCCCTGAGTGGTATACTGTGGTACCAGCAAACGACTGTGATTACCCCGCCATCGTTTGGATTCGTCGGACTGGTTGCAGGGGCCGGGATAGCTGGTAGTTTGTTTGACAGCTACCTCGGGGCAACCGTTCAGGCCATATATAAATGTCCGGTATGTGAAGCTCTTACCGAACGAAAATGTCATTGCGAGACTATCACTCATAAAGTAAGAGGCAAGGCCTGGATGACCAATGATTATGTGAACCTGGCGTGTACTGCTATGGGATCAATTGCTGCTATAGTGTTATATCTTCTGTATTTGTAATTTGCTATTCATGAAGAATTTGTCGTTACTATTTTTTATAATACAATTTATACTCAGAGAGGAGATACACTATGGAACAATTTAACGGCATACTCGAGTCATTAAATCGATTCTGGATTGATATCGGAGCTTTCCTCCCAAACTTACTTGTCGCAGCTTTATTGTTAATTATCGGTTGGATTGTGGCAAAAGTAGTGCAAAATGTTACTATTCGGGGACTCCGGTTTCTTCGTATCGATGTGTTTGCTGAACGTTCAGGTATTGAAGATTTTTTACTCAAGGGAGGTGTTCGTTTTACCGCGGTTACACTTATAGCTGCCTTGATTTATTGGACAATATTATTTGTTGTCTTTCTGGCAGTATTAAATACGCTCGGACTGGATATTGCCGCGGAATTATTCAATCAGGTAATATTATATATCCCGAATGTTATCGTTGCGATAGCGCTGTTGATTTTTGGAACATTGTTTGCACAGTTTGTACAAAGCGCATTATTTACGTATCTGAATAATATAGGTATCAGTGGTGCCCGGCTTGTCAGCGGCATTGCTAAATATGCGATCATCGTGTTTGTAATTTCAATCGCACTCGAACAACTTGCCATCGGCGGAGATATTCTTGTTTCTGCGTTTCAAATTGCGTTCGGAGCGTTTTGTCTGGCGCTTGCCCTTGCTTTCGGATTGGGTGGTCGCGATTGGGCAGCACGCGTTATAGATAATGTGTCAAAAAAAGCAAAGTAGGAAGGAGAGTAGAGCATGATATTGGATTGCCATGTACATATTAATAATTATGGTGATGAAGAAAAGGATGTAACGGAGAAAACGTTTGAAGAACTCCAGACATCGATGCGCCGTAACCGTATCGATGCAGCGATGATATTGACCTCATATAAAGTAAATCCCGGTCGTCCTTCAACACGGGAAGCCGTGCGATTGACCGAAGATTTGAAGCATATTTATGTCGTGGCGGGAATCAGCTATAATGATTTTCATCTGAATTATCTCGTTGAGCTGCGCGATTATTTAAAAGATGGTACAGTGCGGGGATTAAAATTATATCCGGGGTATGAACCCTTTTATCCGAATGATGACATACTGCATCCGGTGTATGAACTTGCCGAAGAATTCGATGTGCCTGTTATGATTCATACCGGTGATACATATTCACCGACCGGAAAAATTAAATATTCACATCCGATCCACGTTGATGATGTTGCAGTTGATTTTCCGAGGGTTAAGTTTATCATATGCCATCTCGGAAATCCCTGGACCCGCGATACAATGGAGGTTGTCTATAAAAACGATAATGTGTATACTGATATCTCCGGATTGGTGCTCGGCAATTTTACCGACCGGTTCGAGGTATTCATGCGAAAACAACTGCAGGAAATGATACTTTTTGGTGTTGACCCGAATAGTGTTTTGTTCGGTACCGACTGGCCCATCTGTACTATGGAAACCTATTTACGGTTTATGAACGAACTGAAATTACCACTCGGTGAAAAAAAGAAAATATTCTGGGAAAATGGCGCTAAATTGTTTAAACTCGCTACATCAGACTCGCAGTTGAACAAGGGGTCTATGTGGGATTTTCTGAAAACGTGAAATCAAGGAAGTATATTAATGACACGATTAGAAAAAGCTATCGTTCTAATAACCGGTGCAAGCAGCGGTATTGGTGAGGCATGTGCACGTGCCTTTGCCGATGCCGGCGCGAATCTCATTATTACTGCACGTAGAAATGAACGTCTCGAGCAACTTTCACAGGAGTTAAAGAATAATCACAAATCAGACGTCCTTGCTATTGAATTAGATGTACGAGATCAGCAAGCGGTGGAAGAAGCGATACCTTCATTGCCCGATGCCTGGAAAAAGATTGATGTTCTGGTTAATAATGCCGGATTGAGTCGCGGACTTGATAAAATTTATGAAGGGAAAATTCAGGATTGGGAGGAGATGGTCGATACCAATGTCAAAGGATTGCTCTATGTTAGCAGGGCAGTACTTCCCGGTATGGTTGAGCGCAACAAAGGAACAGTTATCAATATCGGTTCAATTGCGGGTCGTGAGGTATATCAAAAGGGAAATGTTTATTGTGCAACAAAATTTGCTGTTGACGCGCTTACAAAAGGAATGCGCCTCGACCTGGTTGATACACAGGTGCGCGTCTGTACTGTCGATCCCGGCCTTGTTGAAACAGAGTTCAGTCAGGTTCGTTTCCGCGGTGATGCCGAGCGTGCAAAAAAAGTCTATTCGGACATGACACCGCTAACAGGCGACGATGTTGCCGAGGCTGTTGTATTTGCCGCAAGCCGTCCACCACATGTACAATGTGCAGAGATATTGTTACTACCGACAGATCAGGCAGGCCCAACAATGGTACATCGAAGAAAATAAGACAGGAATACATAATATGAGCCATACATTTTTCATCCTCGGCGCTGTCTTTGCATTGATCGGCGTTGCTGCCGGTGCATTCGGCGCACACACATTGCGAGATATGCTCACGACACACTATTTGCATGTGTTTGAAACAGGTGTTCGCTATCAGATGTACCATGCTTTTGCATTGATTTTTACAGCGTGGGCACTTGATAAATATAACGATACCTACTTCCGGTTTGCAGGATGGGTGTTTACCGCAGGTATTATTTTGTTCTCGGGAAGTTTATATATCCTTGCATTAACGGGAACAGGTTGGCTCGGTGCAATAACACCGTTCGGGGGAGTGTTATTCCTTGCCGGATGGTTATTACTGATAATAGGATTTTTTAGTTCAAAAAAAGCTTAGTAATATTTTGTTGATAAGTAGAGGTGCTTATTTATGCAAAAGTATATATTTTTTGCAATACTTGTTTTGATTGTTTTTTCTACAACCATCCTTGCAGAAGAACCTTCACGCGGCTGGCTGACCGTTGACAAGATTATGCAGGATGCTGCCTGGATCGGGTCCTCTCCCGAAGATGTATTCTGGTCTGAAGATGGTTCAATGATTTACTTCACTTGGAGAACGCAGAAAGACGATGGTGATTCCCTGTATGTAGTATCTGCTGAGGGTGGGATGCCGGAACGTGTTCCGCTGAGTGAATACCGGAAGCTGCCATCGCGTCGCGGTGAGTACAACAGGGACCGCACGAAAAAGGTGTATGAAAAATATGGTGATATTTTCATCTACGATATTAAGGAGGGTGAGGAATATCAATTAACCAATACACTGAAACGAAAATCCAACCCACAATTCACCCTGGATGAAAGCAAGATTACTTTCGAGAGTGAAAATAACTTTTTTACGTATGATCTTGAATCAGGACTGATCTCACAACTCACGAATATACAGAAGGGTCGATCACCACGCGAACAGTCTCCTACCGAGAAGGAAGAGTATCTTCGTGAACAGGAATTAGCATTATTTGAGGTTCTTCGTGAAAGGAAACGGCGACGCGAAAAAGCCGAAGCATTAGAAGAGGCACTTCGGCCGTCGTATCCTGCTCCATATTATATCGACGAAAAATCGGTATCCTCGTTTGTCCTTTCACCCGATGAACGGTATATTTCATTTATTATACCGGAACGTGATCGGCGGGCAAAACCAACTGAAGTGCCAAACTATATCACAGAAAACGGCTATACCGAAACAATACGCAGCAGACCAAAAACCGGATACCCCGCAATGCGAATGGGAAAAAAAATATATGATACAAAAAAGGATACGGTCTATAGCCTGAATGTCGATGCACTGCAAAGTGAAGATAATGCCCGGGAGAGTAACGACCTCCTGTACGGTCCGGTACTCTGGTCGCCTGATGGTCGTCATGCAATGACCCAGATCTTTTCACAGGATAATAAACACCGCTGGATAGTTACAATCGATGTTGCTGAAGCAGCCGTCTCAAAAGTGCTTGAATATCAGTATGATGAAGCCTGGCTTCGGGGACCGGGTATTCGTGGATGGGGAATACAAACAACACTGGGCTGGATGCCCGATTCTAAACATGTGTATTTCCAATCTGAGGAAACCGGTTACTCAAATCTATACATTGTGGATAGTAACGGAGAGAATAAACAAGCCCTGACCGGCGGTTCTTTTGAAGTTTACCGCGCGATTATTTCCAGGAATGAAGAACACTGGTATCTTACAACTAATGAAAGGCATTTCGGAGAACGGCATCTCTATACGATGCCGCTCATGGGAGGAACCCGCACCCAAATCACCAAACTCGAGGGAAGAAATGATACCTATATTTCTCCCGGTGAGTACCGGATTGCAATACTCCGTTCTTTTAAAAACGAAATGCCTGAGTTGTACATTATGGATAATGAACCGGGCGCACAACCCGAACGCATAACTCATTCAGCATCGGACGAGTTTCTGGCATACGATTGGCGGATTCCGGAGTTAATAAAATTTGAAGCACGTGACGGTGCAAGGGTACCGGCACGGTTATATAAGCCTGAAAAACCAAACAATGCTGCGGTAATTTTTGTCCACGGTGCGGGATATCTGCAGAATGCACACCGATGGTGGAGCTCATATTTCCGGGAGTATATGTTCCATAATCTGCTGGCAGATAAAGGGTACACTGTACTTGACATAGATTATCGCGGTAGTGCCGGTCTCGGTCGTGACTGGCGGACGGCTATTTATACGCATATGGGTGGTAAGGATCTCGATGATCATATCGATGGTGCAAACTACCTGGTCGAAGAACATGGTATCGACCCGGAGCGCATAGGAATTTACGGCGGCTCCTACGGCGGGTTTATTGTTTTTATGGCAATGTTTACCGAGCCTGGTGTATTTGCTTCGGGGGCCGCACTACGTCCGGTAACCGACTGGGCGCATTATGCACATTGGTATTCTTCAAATATTCTTGATATTCCGTTTGAAAATCAGGAAAATTACAAAAGAAGTTCTCCAATCTATCATGCAGAAGGATTTGAAGGATCGCTGCTTATTACCGCACCGATGGTTGATACGAATGTACATTTCCAGGATGTAGTCCGGCTTTCACAGCGATTAATCGAACTCGGAAAGGAGAACTGGGAGGTTGCGTTATATCCTGTTGAAGATCACGGATTTGTTGAACCCTCGAGCTGGACGGATCAGTACCGGCGAATTTTACGTTTGTTTGAAGAAACATTACAACAATAATACAAACAGTTACCAAGGATGATCATGAAAAATGCTCAGATATCAGGAATAGGACATCACGTCCCTGATCGTGTCGTAACAAATTTCGATCTGGAAAAAATGATGGATACGACGAATGAATGGATACTTGAACGAACAGGTATCCATACACGAAGATGGGTAACCGATGGCGATACCCTGTCGGGTCTTGCTCATAAAGCAACTTTGAAAGCGCTCGATATGGCAGGTAAGAAACCCGATGATATTCAATTCATTATTTTTGCAAGTCTTGCCTCGGATCATGAATTTCCCGGCGGGGGATGTTTTTTACAGGAGAAGTTGGGCTTACCCGGTATTCCTGCAATGGATATTCGAAATGCATGCAGTGGTTTCGTTTATGGTTTGTCCGTTGCAGATCAATTCATCAAAACAGGAATGTACGATACCATACTCCTTATCGGTGCCGAGATACAGAGTACTTCGCTCGATCTCACAACCCGCGGCCGCGATGTCTCGGTGATATTCGGCGATGGTGCAGGGGCAGCTGTTATTACCGCTACGGATAATAAGGAAAAAGGTGTTTTAACGACTCATCTGCACGCCGATGGCCGATTTGCCAGTAAATTATGGGCAGATGCTCCATCGGTAAATGATAATCCCCGAATCTCAAAGGAATTGGTTGAAACTGATCGAATATTTCCGAAGATGGAAGGACGGTTTGTCTTCAAACATGCGGTTACACGTTTTCCGGAGGTTATACAAGAGGCACTCACTGCTACCGGTTATTCAAATGACGATCTGGATCTTGTAATACCTCACCAAGCAAATATTCGTATTACTGAAGCGGTTGCCCATCGACTCCAGATGGGGATGGATAAAGTCTATAGTAACATCGAGCGTTATGGTAACACAACTGCCGCTTCAATACCAATTGCGATAAGTGAAGCTGTTGAGCAAGGGCTTATCAAGGATAATTCGCTTGTTTGTCTGGCATCGTTCGGAGCCGGATTCACATGGGCATCAGCGCTCATCAGGTGGTAAGGTTTCAGATTCAACTTCATCCTCGTCGTACCGGCGGCGCTCAATGATTTTCTTAATGAACGCAATGATAACAAGAAGTGCTCCGAGCAGAAATAGAATTTGAAACATATTTCTGCTGATGTAGGTGAACCATGAAACCCGCGCCTGGATGTCGCTTGACCAGTTACGTTCGATTTGTCGCAGCGAATGAGGGAGTACTGTTGCAAATGCCCGGTCGACCGATGCATTATGACGCATTTCGTGAATAATCTCTTTCAGCGAACGTTCACCATAGGTAGTTACAATGAAGTCTATAAAACTTTGGCTTTGTTGATAAGCGAGCATTGTTTCGCTTCTACCTGACGGAAAATATTCAAGTTCATCAAGACGAAAAAGGTTATCTCTCATTGCTGCATTTTCAAGAACCGACCAGCCGGGATCTGTGGTCAATTCACTGATACCACCTGTTACCCATTGTGAAACACCTTCATCAAACCAACGCGGGAGAATATCGGAATCAATGTGACGATGAAGGAGAAGGTGAGATAGTTCGTGTTTTACTGTGGCGCGAAGTCTGAACGGATTATCGATCATCCGGGTATAATCAATAATCATCAGATTATGTCGTGGAATTGCAACTGCAACCACCAGATCGCTCCCCGTCATCCGTGTGAATGTGCGTCGGTCGTTCACAAGTTGTATATCCGGTTTAAAGTCAACAGGCAGTTCAAGTTGACGCTCAAGTTCAGAACGAAGGTCCGGATATATACGTGCGATTTGCCGTGCGACGTTTTCGAGTCTGGGCGGATAATGGATAATTGCTAATTCTGTTTCCATTGTTTCGAAATCCTCTTCAACTGAGGTATTTTCGAGACCGGATACCATTACCGTATGAATAAACGCCAATAGTAGTATAAATAATGCTGATTTTTGTAATCTCATATCTAAAATAAATATAAGAAAAAAAACCTAATTTATACGGTCTTGCGTTCTATTCGGGAATTTTATATATTTGATATGCTGTAGCCTAAGTTATGCTGCGCTGGCGGGAATAGCTCAGCTGGTAGAGCGCAACCTTGCCAAGGTTGATGTCGCGGGTTCGAGTCCCGTTTCCCGCTCTGCCCACAGAGGTATGAAAGTGGGCATATGGATATCCTGGATAAACAGGATATATTGTAATCTACCTCATTGTATTTAAGCAGCCCCGCCGCCCATCCCACCAGGCGGTGGGGTTTTTGATGAATGACTATTGATTATTGTATAATGATTAATGAAACAAGAATGGTAGAAACCTGACGTGGTGGGACGCCAAAGCTATTAATAAATAATCATTATACAATAATCAATAAAAGGCGCCGTACTCCCAACAGAATCGGAGGTCTGCAAAACCTTTATGCGGCGGTTCGAATTTGCCCGGAGGTGAATAAAAGGGCAAAACCTTATAGATATTGAAATTGTTTTAACAGATAGTAAAACTTGAAAGTTAAGTAAGAGGGCAAATCACCCGAAGGGTAGGCAAGTGTGATTGCGGGTAATCCGCCCCGTGAAATTTCAAGGCGCCGTACCCAAGTGGTAAGGGAGAGGTCTGCAAAACCTTTATGCGGCGGTTCGAATCCGCCCGGCGCCTCGAGCACATATCCCTCAGTATAGCACTGAGGGTTTTTTATATTATATACAAAAAACAAAAGAAAGCACAGCGGATCACCCGACGGGAAGGCAAGTGTGGTTGCGGGCTCATCCGCCCGGCGCCTCGAGCACATATCCC
>SL_3KL_010_SEDDRAFT_10000525_pt1 | contig 31600 bp, 24 predicted proteins | sample SodLakKL_010_SED_2_FD_10381 | JGI IMG/M metagenome (IMG submission 10381)
GGCGCGGCAGCCGTAGCGCCCGCACGCACGTGCGGCAGCGCGAAGCGCGCGGCGTTCCAGAGCTTGTTGGCGAAGGCGCGGCCCATCTCCACCCGGCGCTCGTCCCAGCGCACGTCCTGGCCCCCGGTGGAGGCGTAGGCCATGGCGAAGCGCAAGGCGTCGGCGCCGCTGGCGTCCATCACGTCCAGCGGGTCGATCCCGTTGCCGCGCGACTTCGACATCTTCTGGCCGTCGGCGTCCAGCACCAGGCCGTGCAGCATCACCGTGTGGAAGGGAGCGCGCCCGGTGAACTCGTACGCCGCCATCTGCATCCGCGCGACCCAGAAGAAGAGGATGTCGTACCCCGTGACGAGCACGTCGGTCGGGTAGAAGCGCTGGTAGAACGGATCGCGCTCGTCGGGCCAGCCGAGCGTGCTGAAGGGCCACAGGTTGCTGCTGAACCAGGTGTCGAACACGTCGGGGTCCTGCCGCAGCTCGCGGCCGGCGTAGCGCGGGTCGTCGCTCGGGTCGCGCAGCGGCGCGTCGCGCTCGGGCACGACGAGGGTGCCGTCCTCGGCGTACCAGGCGGGGATGCGGTGGCCCCACCAGAGCTGGCGCGAGATGTTCCAGGGGCGGATGGCCTCGAGCCAGTCGCGGTTCACCTTGGCGTAGCGCTCCGGCACGATCCGGATCTCGCCGGCGTCCAGCGCCGCCAGGACCCGCTGGGCGGCGGGCCGCACGTCGTAGAACCACTGCAGCGACACCAGCGGCTCCACCGGCGCTTTCGTGCGCTGCGACACGCCCAACGCGACCGTGTAGTCGCGCACGTCGCGCAAGGCGCCGCTCGCACGCAGCGCCGCCACGACCGCCTCGCGCCCCTCGAAGCGCTCCAGCCCGCGGAACGGCGCAGGCACCAACTCGCTGGTGAGGCGCGCCTGGCGGTCGATCACCGACGGCCGCGGCAGGCCGTGGCGCTCACCGATCTCGAAGTCGGTGGGGTCGTGCGCGGGCGTGATCTTGAGCGCGCCCGTGCCGAAGTCGGGCTCCACGGCGGCGTCGGTGATCACGGGCACGAAGCGCTCCGTGAGCGGGATGCGCACCCGGCGACCGACCAGCGGCGCGAAGCGCTCGTCGTCGGGATGGACGGCGACGGCGACGTCGGCGAAGATCGTCTCGGGACGCACCGTCGCGATCTCGATCGCGTCCCGACCGTCGACCGGCCCGCCCTCGATCTCGTAGGCCAGCGTGTAGAGCGCCCCTGGACGCTCCTCGCGGTCGACCTCGAGGTCGGACAGGGTGGTCTGGCTGACGGGGTCCCAGTGGACGATGCGCTCGCCGCGGTACACGAGACCGCGGTGGTAGAGCTCGACGAACTGCGTGCGCACGGCCCGCGAGAGCCCCTCGTCCATCGTGAAGCGGGTCCGCGACCAGTCGGCGCTGGCCCCGAGGCGCTGCAGCTGCTCGAGGATGATGTCGCCGTAGCGCTCCTTCCACGACCACATGCGCGCCAGGAAGGCCTCGCGCCCGAGCGCGTGACGGTCGATGCCCTCCTCCGCCAAGGCACGCTCCACCTGCACCTGGGTCGAGATGCCGGCGTGATCGGTACCTGGCTGGAAGAGGGCCTCGAAGCCCTGCATGCGCTTGAAGCGGATGAGGGCGTCGATGATCGTGTTGTCGAAGGCGTGGCCCAGATGCAGGTTCCCCGTCACGTTCGGCGGCGGGATGACGATCGTGAACGGCGGCTTCCCGCTCGCCGGGTCGGCACGGAACGGCGCCTCGGCCCAGCGCCGTACCCAGCGCGGCTCCACCGCGTGGGGGTCGTACTGGCTGGCGAGCTCGGCGGCGACCTTCGGGGCTGGCTTCGTCATCGACGATCCTCTCATGGCGAACCGGGAGCACGCCGATCGTACGGGCGAAAGGCGCGCGTGTCGCGGACGAGGATACACGTTGCTCGCAGCGGGTGCGGGCGCTGGCAGAGACCGCTACACCACCGGCAGCGTGTTGAGCGCCTGCACCGACACCTGTCCCGCCAACAGCCGCGCGGCGCGGCGCAGCGCCAGCGCGCTGGGGTTGTCGGGATCGGCAAGGACCAGCGGTACGCCGGCATCGGCGCTCTCGCGCAACCCCCGCGTGATCGGGATCTGGCCGAGCAGCGGCAGACGTTCCTGCTCCGCGAAGGTCGCGGCGCCCCCCTCGCCGAAGATCAAGTCGCGCGTCCCGTCGGGCAGCTCGTACCAGCTCATGTTCTCGATCACGCCCAGGACCGGCACGTGGGTCTTGCGCGCCATCGTGTAGGCGCGGCGCACGTCGAGCAGCGCGACGTCCTGCGGTGTGGTGACCAGCACCAGGCCCGAGACGTCGACGAGCTGACCCAACGACAGCTGCACGTCGCCCGTACCAGGCGGCAGGTCGACCACGAGGTAATCGAGCTCACCCCAGACGGTCTGCTGCAGCAACTGCGTGAGGGTCCCGTGGAGGATGGGGCCGCGCCACGTGAGCGCCTGGCCGTCCTCGACCAGGTTCGCGATGGAGATCACCTTCACCCCGTGATGCTTCAGCGGGATGATGCGCTTCTCGTCGTCGGCCATGAGCCGCTTGCCCTCGACCGAGAACATCTTCGCCTGCGACGGGCCGTAGATGTCGGCGTCGAGCAACCCCACCGCGGCGCCGTCGAGCGCCAACGCGGCGGCCACGTTCGCGGCCACCGTCGACTTCCCCACGCCGCCCTTGCCCGACCCCACCGCGATGACGTGCTTCACCCCCGGCAGGGACGCCTGCGGGTTGCCGCGCACCTGGGCCGTGAAGTCGACGTCCACCCGCTCCACGCCCTCGACGGCACGTACCGCCCGCACCACGTCCGCCTCGATCTGCGCCTTCATGGGGCAGGCGGGCGTCGTGAGTTGCACCGTCACGGCGACGGTGCCGCCGTCGATGGCGAGCCGCTCGATCATGCCCAAGCTCACCAGGTCCTGGTGCAACTCGGGGTCGAGCACGGTGGCGAGAGCAGCGCTGACGGATGCTTCGGTGGCGGCCATGGTAGGGACGGTACCAGCCACGCGCCGACCAGGTGGCGCCGCAGCCGACGGCGCCACGTGCACCGCCTTGTTGGCAACCGGGCCGGCCGTTACACTCGAGGCGATGCGCGCACCACCACCCTGTCGTCGTCCGTCCCGACGCCCGGCGCGGTCGTCGTGAGCCCGCCAGAGCGCTACACCCGCTCGGGCGAACCGGTCCAGCAGGGACCGGTCAGCGTGGTGCGTGCGCTCGACCCGGTCACCGGCCTGCCGGTGCGGCTGTACCGGTTTCCCGGCCAGCCGCTCGCGGGCGCCGAGGCGCTCCGCCACGCGCACGTCTTGCGCGTGCTCGAGGCCGGCCACGACGATGACGGCGGCTACGTGGTGTCGCACCTGGTCGACGGGACCAGCAACGTGATGGAACGGCCCGCGCTGCTCGACGACGCGGCCGCGGTGGCGGCCACCGCGGCGCTGGCCGAAGCGGCGCACCAGGGTGTGGTCCACGGCGATCTGGGTCCCCACCGCCTGCATCGTCGCGGTGAGGACGTCTGGCTCGAGGGATACGGCGTGCCGTGGGCCGACGGAAGCCTCGACGACGACCTCCGCCAGTTCGCCCTGGCGCTCAGCGGCCTGCACGGTCACGCCCTCAGTCCCGCCGTACGCATCGCGCTCGAGGCCGCCACCACCGACGACGCCGGGGACGCGGCGACGTTCGCGGCGAGCGTCGCCGCCGCTGCAACTGCGGCTCGCCGCACACCGCCATCGCTCGTCGGGACCGATGCCAGTTCGCGACGCGAACCGGATGCACGCTTCGACGACGTGGTGCTCGAGGTCGATGACGCCAGCGAGACCGCCGAGGGCGACGCGTCAGGCTCGGCTGCGGCAGCGAGCGTGACGCCTGCGCCTGACGCGAGTCCGGGCGCACGCGCCGGCGCGGCACCGCCGTCGCCACGCAGCGCTCGACCCGATCCGCCCGGAGCGGTGACCGCCCCGCCAGCCGCCGCGGACGGCGCTGCCACCCCGGTGCCGTCGACGCACGACAGCGGTAGCTTCCGGAAAGGCCCGCCGCCGGGCGTCACCTACCGCACGGGCGAGACGCCGGTCGCTTCCTCCCACGGCAGCAGCCCGCACCTGCACCTACCGAGCAACGAGCGCACGAGGCGCCGTCGTACCTGGCTGTTGGCGGCGTTGCTGGTGTTGGCCGTCGTGCTGGCCGTGGTGACGGCCGTGGCACGCCGACCCGTGCCACCGCCACCCGGCGCCAGCGGCCCCCTCTCGTCGTTCGTGGTCGAGGTTCGGATCGAACCGACCAGCCTGCCACCGGTCTCGCTGGTGGTGATCGCCAGCCCCGGCGGCTCGCGCCTCGGCGCAGGCAGCGTGCTCGGCACGGTGCCCCGGCGGGTTGTCTTCGACGCCGAGGGGACCTGGCAGGTGCAGGGCCGCTTCCAAGACCGCCGCTCCGAGACCGTCACCTTCCGCCTCCCACAGGACCGCGAGATCGTCCTGCCGTTCCCAGACACCCCTTGAGCAGGCCGAGAGGCGCCTCCATGACCAGCGTCGTCGTCATCGATTACGGTTCGCAGTACACCCGCCTCATCACCCGGCGCCTCCGTGAGCTGCACGTCTACTCGGTGATCGTGCCACCGAGCGTGACGCTGGAACGCATCCGCGCGCTCGATGCCCGAGCGGTCGTCCTCTCCGGCGGGCCCGGCAGCGTCTACGCGACGGATGCGCCAGGCTTGCCCCAGGGACTGCTGGGCAGCGGACTGCCGGTGCTGGCGATCTGCTACGGCATGCAGCTGCTGGCGCTCGAACTCGGGGGGGAGGTACGGCCGTCACCGACCCGCGAGTACGGCAAGGCCGTGCTCAGCCACTACGAGGGGATCCTCTTCGACGGCATCGAGGGCGAGTTCGTGGCCTGGATGAGCCACGGTGACAGCGTCGAGCGCTTGCCCGCAGGGTTCGCCACGGTGGCCTCCACGGCCGACACGCCCGTGGCCGCGATGGAGGACCCGCGCCGGCGCCTCCACGGCCTACAGTTCCACCCCGAGGTGCGCCACACGCCCAAAGGCGTGGCGCTGCTGGAGCGCTTCCTGGACGAGGCCGGCATAGCGCGTGACTGGACCAGCGAACACATCATCGACCAAGCCGTCGACGATGTCCGCACGCGCGTGGGCGACGAACGGGTGCTGCTCGGCATCTCCGGCGGCGTCGACTCGTCCAGCCTGGGCCTGCTGCTCCACCGCGCCATCGGCCAGCGGCTGGTCGCGGTCTTCGTCGACACTGGCCTGTTGCGCCTGGGCGAGGCCGAGGAGGTCGAGCGCGCGCTGCGCGGGCTCGGGCTCGATCTGGTGGTGGTGGACGCGTCCGAGCGCTTCCTCCGCGCCCTGGCCGGCCTCATCGACCCCGAAGCGAAGCGCAAGGCCATCGGCAAGGCCTTCATCGAGGTCTTCGCCGAGCAGGCACGGGTGCTCCAGGACGTGCACGGCGACATCCGCTTCCTGGCCCAGGGGACGCTCTACCCGGACGTGATCGAGTCGGCCGGCGCCGACGGCGCCGCCACCATCAAGTCGCACCACAACGTCGGTGGTCTCCCCGACGACCTCGCCTTCGAGTTGATCGAGCCGTTCCGCAACCTCTTCAAGGACGAGGTGCGCGAGGTGGCCGAGAGCCTCGGGATGCCCAAGCACCTACGGGAGCGGCACCCCTTCCCCGGCCCCGGCCTGGCGATTCGCTGCCTGGGCGAGGTCACGCACGAGCGGCTCGAGGTGCTGCGCCGGGTGGACGACGTGTTCATGTCGTCGTTGCGCGAGTTCGGCCTCTACGAGGAGACCTGGCAGGCGCTGGCGGTACTCACGCCGCTCCAGAGCGTGGGTGTCATGGGCGACGGCCGCACGTACGCCAACACGGTGGCGTTGCGGGCCGTCACCTCGGTCGATGGGATGACAGCCGACTGGGCGCGACTCCCACACGACTTCCTGGCCACCGTCTCCAATCGCATCGTCAACACCGTGCCGGAGGTGAACCGCGTGGTGTACGACATCACCAGCAAGCCGCCCGGCACGATCGAGTGGGAGTGAGCACGGCTCGCCCGTTTCACCCGGAGGTACGGCGTGGCACGTCGCTGTTGGTTGGTCAAGTCCGAGCCCGGCACCTTCTCGTTCGACGACCTGCTGGCCGAACCCGAGCGGACCACCGCGTGGGACGGCGTGCGCAACTACCAGGCCCGGAACTTCATGCGCGACGAGATGCGCGTCGGCGACCAGGTGCTCTTCTACCACTCCAACGCTTCGCCGCCGGGGGTGGTGGGGTTGGCCGAAGTGGCCTCCGAACCGTACCCCGACCCGACCCAGTTCGAGCCCGACGCGCCAGGCTACGACCCCAAGAGCAGCCGCGAGACGCCGCGCTGGCAACTGGTCGACGTCCGCGCCGTCCGCACGCTGCCGCGCATGGTCACGCTCGAGCGCATCAAGGCGCACCCGGAGCTGCGCCACATGGAGGTGGCGCGCCGAGGCAGCCGGCTCAGCATCAGCCCGGTCGATCCGGCCCACCTCGAGATCGTGCTGGCGCTGGGCGAAGCGGCCTGCTAGCGCCCGGCGCTGCATGAGGCTGGCCCGAGGACCGTCCGGCGCCGACCGCGGCGGCGCCACGCACGGTGCTAGACTTCCGGCATGAACGAGCGCCGCGAGCGCATCCTCGAGCTGGTCGCTGCCTCGTACATCCGCACGGCCCACCCCGTCCCGTCGAAGCGGATCGCCGAGCGCCTGTCGCTCTCGTCGGCAACCGTCCGCAACGAGTTCGGGGCGCTGGCCGAAGCCGGTTACCTGCAGCAGGCACACGCCTCGTCGGGTCGCATCCCGACGGCCCACGGCTTCCGTCGCTACGCCGCGCGCTTCCTGCCACCGAAACCGCTCTCGCCTCGCTACCGCGAGAAGCTGGCCGACCGTCTGCGCGCGCAGGCCGGAGAAGGAATGCTCGAGCAACTCGCCGCCGTGGCCGCGGAACTCTCGGGGTACGCCGTGGTGGTGACGCTCCCGGCCGACGATCACCTCCATGCCGTCGAGATCCACCTCTCGCTGGTCGCGAGCCGTACCCTGCTGGCGGTGGTGGTGCTCGAGAACGGCCTGGTACGGGAACTCCGGGTGCCGCTCGACCCAGCGCCGGACGACGACGTGCTCGACGACGCCGAACGCAACCTGCGGCAGCTGACGCTGCCGCTGCGCCAGGTACCGACGGCGCTCCGGCGGCTGGCCTGCGACACCGGTCCGGAGCTGGCCCGCACCTTGGAGGCCATCGCCGCGTTCTGGCCGGACGTGACACCACGGCGCAGTGCGCGCGCCGGGCTGCGGCACGTGTTCAGTGAGCCCGAGGCCCGTGACCCGGACTTCGTTCGGTTGGTGGTGGACGTGTTCGAGGAACCCGGTGGCGAAGCGCCCGACGACGACGCGGTTGCGCTGTCGCTGGACGACGCCGTCGCCCGCGTGCACAGCGGCGTCCAGCTGGGTGCGGGTGTGGGGAGCCTCACGCTGGTCGGACCTGCGCGCATGCGGTACGGGTCCGCGGTACGGGTCGCGGGAGGCATCGCCACGGCCATGCGGGACGCTTCCGCGAACGCCTGAACATCGCGTGCGTCGGGATTTTTCACTCCGAACGGCCCCCGCTAGCGCCTATCCTCGGTGGGGAGGAGGGACGCGGCCGGCGGACACGCTCGGCCCGCTGGTACGATGACGCGACATGGGACGCTCACGCCGCGACGTTGGACGCGTTCATGAGGACCGCACCGACCGCACCCGCGCTGGCGCAGGCCCGCGAGGTCATCGGCGCGTTCCTGCCGGGACACGCCGCCAATCGCGTCTTGGAGCGCGCGCTCACGGACGAGGGGCTGGCGCCTTCGGAGGTCGATGGCGAACAGCTGGCTGCGTTACTGGTGGGGCGCATCTACCGTGAGTTGCGCGAGCTGGTGCCCCGTGCGCCGCTCCGGCGCGAGCTCGGACGGTTGGTACGCACGTTGCGGACGACACACCCAGGCGACGCGGCGCCCGCCGTGGCCGCACCTACGCCACCCGAACCCGCACCCGCGCCACCCGACCCCGCACCCGCGCCGGCGCCACCCGAACCCGAACCCGCACCCGCGCCACCCGACCCCGCACCCGCGACGACCACTGTCGCTGCTCCGGCCGGCGCCACGGCGCGCGCTGCGGACGAGCTGCCGGCCCAGCGCCTGGCGACCCACCGCCCGCTCGACCCGGAGGCGGTGCTGATGGCGCTCGCGCTGCTCGACGGCGTCTCTGGCGCCGCCGTCTTCGACGCACGGGGCCGTGCGGACAGCGTCCGCGGCGAGGTACCTGAGGTCACCTCGCTCGGGCCCGTGATCGCCGCCAGCGGCGGCTTGCTCGAGCGGCACGGAGCGCTCCGTTCGCTCTGCGTCACCACCACCGGGGGAGCCGTGCTGGCCATCCCCATCCCACCGCGTTGGCTCGCGGTCAGCGGCGCGCCGGACATGAACCTCGGTGCGGTCTACGCAGCGCTCACGGCGCTGGAGGAGGAACCATGAACAGGGGCACGCTTCCGCTCGCGCGCTGGCTGCTGCTGGCGGCGCTGCTGATCGGCGTCGCGGCTGCGCAGCCCGACGACGCCTACCTCGAACGCTACGATCTCGCGATCGGCAACCTCCAGCGCGCTGTCGCGGCGCTGCCCGGCGATGCCGTGCTGGCGCGCGAAGAGCTCGACGGCGCCTTCAGCGCGCTGCTCACGCTGTCGCGCGAGGCCGCCGCCGGCCCCCTCGCCGCCGCCCTCGAACGCGTCGTGGAGCGTGCCCGAACCGCCATCACGAACGCCTCCCAAGACGACCTGGCGGTGCAAGCCGCGGTCCTCGAAGGTGGCTTCCAGCGTCTGGTGTTCGACGCGGCGCTGCGCGCCGCGGCCGACGGCGAGATGGCGTTGGCCCGCAACCGCCTCGTGCGCGTCGGCAACGACCTCGGCATGGGTCCGGCCGACATCGAGACGCTGGCCGACGCGGACCAGCCCGTCGCGCACCTGCGTGTCGACTTCGAGGCGGGCGCCGCCGAGGTGATCGAGACGCGGCTCGCGGTGGCCCAGGACCTGGCCGAGACGAACGTCGGCGGCGCCTACCGGGCCTTGGCGCGGGCTTACGGCGCCTTCTTGCTCGTCCAGGACTCGCCTCGGGTGGTCGGCAGCGTGAACCAGCGCTTCGTCGACGCGGCCGAGGCGCTGGTCGACGACCGCTCCGACGACGCGGCGAACGCCCTGGCCGAGGTTCGCGGCCACGTCGCCGACCTCGGCCAGGCCGCCCGTACGCGACAGGCCGCCGCCGTGACCGAACCGGCGCCGGGTCCCAGCGAGCTGCCCGATGCGCCCACCGAGGTCCCCGCCGAACCGTTGGCGGAGGTACCACCGACCGAACCGGCCGACGTGCCGGACGCCCCCGAGCCGCTGAGCCCGGAGGAAGCGCCAGCCGACACCGAGGTACCCCCTCCAGGCGAGCCCGCCGACGAACCCGCGCCCGAACCCGAGCCCACCGTCGACGACGACCCGCTCGTGCTGAGCGAGGCCGACCTGGCCGCGCTGCGCGCGGAGATCGAGCAGGAGCTGCGAGCGGAGCGCTTGGCGCGCCTGGATGCCGACCTGGCGGCGGCCGGCGTGACGGCGGACGCCCGAGCACCGCTCGCGGAGACGCTGTTGGACGCCGGCTTCGAGCGCCTGGCTGAGGCGCAGGACGGTGTCGCCGCGCCGGTCGCGGACGCGCTCGCCGCGCTGCAGCGCGGCGAGGAGGGCGCAGCCCGCAGCGCTCTGGCGAACGCCGCCGAGCGCTACGAGCGCTTCCTCTCGCCCGTGGTGCGGGCCCGCTTCGCACAGACCGACGTCGACACGACCGCGTTGCTGCGTCAACTCGCCACGGAGCCGGGCCTGCGCGCCAGCGACGTCACCGTCGCCGCCGGCCAGATCGACACGGCGCGGCGCGCCCTCGTTGGCGAGCCCGAGGCCGCGCTCCAGACCGGAGCGCGCCAGACGTTGACGTTCTGGAGCGGCCTGCCGCGCGCGATCGTGTTCGTCGTGATCGGCATCCTGGCGTTGATCCCGCTGGTGTTGCTCAACCTCGCCTTCGGTGGCGGCAACCGCAACTGGCAACTCGTCGGCGTCGCGCTCTTCTTGCTGCTGCTGCCGGTTCTGTTCGAAGGCCTGGTCGGCCTGGCGATCCTGATCGCGCAGTACACCGACGTCGGCTGGTTGGCCTGGCTGGCCTTCGTGCCGGCGCTCTCCCCCTTCGAGAACACCGTCGCGCAGGTCGTGTGGGCGAGCACCTCGCTGCTGGCGGTGGTGTTCGCCGTCCGCGGCCTGTACGGCATCTGCGCCCAGTTCGGCTTGGTCGGCAGGCGCCGGCAGGCACCGTCGGGCGCTCGTGCCACCCGAGCCACCCGTGGCACCCGTGGCACCCGGACCGGGACCGCGACGGAATCGATCGACTGGGACGAGGATTGACCGTCTTCGCCCGCATGCTCCGGCGGCGTTGCGCGGCGCCCGCCGCCGCGCGTGTGCACGTAGCTGAGCGAACTGGGGAGCGATGAGGCCGAACCAGCTCTACCAAGCCACCGTCGAAGCGCTCGAAGCCGTGCTGGCGCCGCGGGTCGTCTCGCTCGTCTTGCGCGAGGGGCTCGGGAAGACGGACCACGGTCCGGGCGACCTGACCTTCGAGGACGTGGAGCAGGTGTTGACGGGGCCCGGGTTCCGGCAACTCCAGGCGCTCATGCCGGCCGACCAAGCACGTGAGACGGTACAGGCCTTCCTGGCGCAGATCAAGCGGGCGGTCGAGGCTCCCCCGGAGCCGTCATCCGAGGCCGCCACAGCACCAGCCGGGCAACCCGCGGCGGCCGACGAGGCAGCGTCGGCACCCCCCAAGGACGACCCGCACGCGCGGCTGGAGGGGCTGCGTGCAGCGCTGCGACCGTTCAACCTGTACTTCGACTGGCCCGAAGTCCGCACGCTGCGGGCGCTGCTGCAGGTGGCCGAGCGCGAACGGAGTGAAGGTCTCGATGCCGACGCCAGCCTCGACGACGCGGCTGCCCAGTTGCGCCTGGTCGAGCAGAAGCTCGAGGACCGGCTGGTCCTGCAGGCGCGCGAGCTGGGCGACCTCGAGACCGCCTACGAGGTGGTCCAGGTGCTGGGGGGCCCGCGCGTACGGCGCTTGGAGGCGCTGATCGGGCAGATCCGCCAGGCACAGCAGTCGCGTGAACTGGCGGAGGCCGAGACCGAGCGCGCCGCCACCATCGCCCGTGACCTCCGCAAGCTGATGGAGTCGAGCGTCGCCCAGGCCACGTCGGCGACCGCCGTCGACGCCGACGAGGCGCCTGAGCCCACGCCCGCCGTGGAGGACGACGAGGCATTGGATCGCGTCGCGGTCGACGAGGAAGCGCTCACGCCGGAGGCGAGCGAGCGTCTGCGACGGCTGGATGTGGACGCCGACAGCAAGCACCTCGATGGACTCGAAGCGGCCCATGCGGAACTGCTCCGCTACCTCCCGACCTTCGCCGAGCGGCTCGCTCAGGCCCGCTCCCAGCTGCGACGGGACGAGCCCTTGGGGTCGACGCTCGAGCACCTGCGGCACGCGCTCGATGACGCAACCCGGACCCAGCTCGATCACCTGCGCCAGGAACTCGCCGCGATGGAGAGCGACCTCGAGGCCCTGCACACGGAAGACGACGGTCGCTTCGAGCGATCCCTGCGGGTGACGCTCGACGTGCTGCAGGAGGGGCTCCCGCCCCACGCCGAGGTGCTGCGCCTGCGTGCGTTGCATCACAACGCCAGCGAACGCCACGCGGAACGGGCACGGCGTGAGGCCGAAGCCCAGGTGCGCGAGCGGCAGCGGATCGAGGTCCAAGGCGACGCGGTACGCCGGCTGACGGAGGCCATCGCCCGCGATCCCGGCGATGACGTGGGCCTGGCAGCGCCGCGGCTCGAGCTGCACGAGTCCCTGGCGGCCGTGCGCACCGCAGCGGACGAGGCCCGTGTCGACGAGGCAGCGTTGCAGCGCGCGCTGGCCGCCGAGCAGGCCTGGGAACACGCGCTCGCCGCCCGCGCGGACGGCGCCGACGAGCGCCAGCGAGCGCGCCTACGCGCCCTCGATGCGCAGCTGAGCGCGCTCCCTGACGTGCCTTCGCTGCGTAGCCGCCGTTCGCACCTGAGCACCGAAGTGACGCGCGCCGTCGAAGCCGCGAGCCTCGAAGAGGCCCACGTGAGCACGCTCGTCTCGCTCGTGGAGAGCCTGGTGGCCGACGCGCACGCTGCGTTGGCCCAGGACCTCGATCGGCTCGCGAAGGAGGCTGCCGACGTCAGCAATCCCACCGTCCTGCAGGCCTTGCAGGACGCCGCCCGCGACCTACAGACGGGCACCGTCCCCGACCTGCAGCGAGTCGACGCCTTGGTCGTGGCTGAACGCGAACGTGAGCGCGACCGTGAGCAGGTCCGTTGGCAGGCCCTCCAGCAAGCGCGGGTCCGGTTGGAGCCCGCCGGCGTACCGGCGTTGACGGCGTTCTCGGGTGCGCTCGAACGCGCCCGTGCGGCACTCGCGGAGGGCGCGCGGGCAGCGCAGGAACTCGACGCGGCCGAGCAGGCCATGGAGCGTGTCCAAGCGCAGGTCCGTGAGCGTCTCGAGGCGTTCGAGCCACGGCTGGATGCCGCGCTCGCCACGTTCGCCACGGTCGAGCGGCTCAACAACGACGACGTCGCAACCGTGCGCCGTACGCTCCGTCACCTCGATACCCAACGCGCCGCCTTGCCGCGCGTCTCGCCGGGTCTCCAGTTCCAACTCGACCGGGCGCTGGGCGAGGCCGAGGCGCTCCTCACCAACCTGGCCGAAGCGTACGAAGCGACGCGTGCGATCGCCGACCGACTGGTGGCCGCCAACGTCCTCGACGACATGCTCGGCTGGCTCGGCGACGAGAGCGACGGCGAAAGCGGCGACGAGAGCGGCGGCGCGAGCGGCGGCGCGACGGTCGGGCAGCTCGAACGGTCCGATCACCCGCCACCCCACGACGCCGCCGCCCTGCAGCGCGTGATGGACGCCTTCCGCGCGCTCGATGACGTCGCTACCGCGGCGGTCATCGGCGCCGACGGCTCGCTGCCCGCGGGCGACCTCGCCCGGATCGAGCGCGAACCCGTGGCGGAGGCCCTCGGCCGGGCGGCAGCGAGCTGGCACGCGTTGGCCAAGGCGCTCGGCGAGCATGCGCCCCAACAGGTGATGCTCGACCTGGGCGCCCACCACGCGCTGATCGCGTGCCTCGGCGACGGAGCCCATGCGCTCGTCGTGGTCCGCAGCGGTGGCGCCATCAGCGCCCTGGCGACCCGCCTCCGCGACCGGCGCGGCGACCTGGCTGGCGCCCTCGCTCCCCATCCGTGACGGATCCAGAGGACGACCCGACGTACCGCGCGCAGCAGCGCGCAGCGTCGGCTCGGGGACTCCCGCCTCGCGGGCGGCGCCTCGCGCTCTCTGACGAGCAGGCGCTGGCTGCGCTGGCGCGGCGGATCGCTGAGGCGCTACCCGCGGGTGCCCTGCTGGTATTGACCGGTCCGCTCGGTGCCGGCAAGACGACCTTCGTCAAGTTCTTGGCGCTGGCGCTCGGCAGCGAGGCGCCGGTCACCAGCCCCACCTACGCCCTGGTGCACGAGTACCCGACGCCACAGGGCACGCTCGTGCACGTGGACGCCTACCGGTTACCCGACGCGGCCGCGCTGGTCGCTCTGGGTCTCGACGAACTGCGCGACCGGGCCCGCCTCACGGTGGTGGAGTGGGGCGAGGTCCTGTTGGCGCGGGAGACCGACGCCTACCAGCTGGCGCTGGACCGCGCCGGCGGAGACGACGCCGACGCGAGCGAAGCGGGCCTGCACGGCGCGACCTGGCTCGGCCAGCCGGAACGCTAGCATGACGCCCGTGCGCGCCTGGGTACTGGGCCTCGACACCGCCACCGCGTGGCGCTCGCTGGCGCTGTGGCACCTCGCCGACGACGTGGTCTGGCGCGACGCGGCACCGCTCGGTCGAGCCGGCGCCGCCCGCCTCGTGCCCGACGTGGCGACCTTCCTGGCCGCCCATGGCGTCCGCCGCGACGAGCTGGCCGGCATCGGCGTGGGCGTGGGGCCCGGGTCGTATACGGGGCTGCGCAGCGGCATCGCCGCTGCCCTGGGCCTGGGCCTGGCGCTGCAGGTGCCGGTCGCGGGCAGCGGCACGCTCGAGGCGATGGCGTTCGGCGCACTCGAGCGCAGCGGCAGCGGCTGGGTGCTGCTCGATGCCAGGCGAGGACGCATCCACGCGCTCCACGCCGAACGCGTCGGGGCACGCTTGCGGATCCTGCGCGGCCCGGTCACCATGCCGCGCAGCGAGCTGGCGGACGAGCCCGGCGATCGCTTCGAGGACGTCCCACCCGACGCCGTCTGGCACGCATGGAACGCGCTGACATCGAGGCCGCCGAAGCCGCGCTACGGCTGAACCGAGCGGCCGCGGAGGCGAGGCTCCGCGTGGGTATACTGCACCGACCGCGGCGCCCGACGCGCCCCGTAGCACGGTCCGGCAACCGCGCGCGCCTCGTCGTCGCGAGGCGCCTGGAGAGGCGATGATGAGATTCTGGCAGGAGATCGGCGTAGACCTCGGGACGGCGACCGTCCTGATCTACGTCAAGGGCAACGGCATCATGCTGCGTGAGCCCTCGGTGATCGCCATGGTTCGTGACACCGGTGATGTCAAGGCCGTCGGTGACGAGGCCTATCGCATGCTCGGGCGCACGCCAGGCAACATCGTGGCGGTGCGTCCGATGCGCGACGGTGTCATCGCCGACTACGACCTGACCGAGAAGATGCTGCAAGCCTTCGTGCGCAAGGTGGTCACCGGCGCCGGACGCTTCTTCAAACCGCACATCATGGTGTGCGTGCCTTCGGGTGTCACCGAGGTCGAGCGTCGCGCCGTGCTCCAAGCGACACGCGAAGTAGGGGCGCGCAAGGCCTTCCTGATCGAGGAACCGCTGGCGGCGGCCATCGGCGCCGGCGTGCACATCGCCGAACCGACCGGCTCGATGATCGTCGACATCGGCGGCGGTACCACCGACATCGCCATCATCAGCTTGGGTGGCATCGTCGTGTCCGAGTCGCTGCGGATCGCCGGCAACGAGTTCGACGAGGCCATCATCCGCTACATCCGGCACAAGGAGAACCTGCTCATCGGCGACCGCACCGCCGAAGAAGTGAAGATGAAGGTCGGTGCCGCCGTCATGGTTCGTCCCGACGACAGTCGTGAGATCGAGGTGCGCGGCCGCGACCTCATCAACGGCCTGCCCAAGACCATCCGCGTGGCCACCGATGACACCGTCGAGGCGTTCAAGGAGCCCCTCCAGAAGATCGCAGACGGCGTACGCCGCGTGCTCGAGGCGTCGCCGCCCGAGCTGGTCTCGGACGTGATCGACCGGGGCATCATCATGACCGGGGGTGGGGCGCTGCTCGCCAACTTCGACGAACTGCTGCGCCAGACCACCGGCATCCCCGTCGTGGTGGCCGAGAACGCGACCGACTGCGTGGCCCTCGGTACAGGCCAGGCGCTCGACATGATCCCCGTGCTGCAGGACGCGCTCATCTCCGACACGTACCTGCGGCGCTGATGCCCGCGCAGCCACGGCGTATCCTGCCGCGGCTGGCTGCCCTGGCGGTGATGGCGCTGCTCGTCATCGCGGTGCTGGGCACCACGCGTGCCACCGTCGAACCCGATGCGCGGCAGCCCGTCGACGAACGGCTCCCCGCCTTCCCGCTCGAGCGCCTGGAACCCGGCCTTCGAGGCTTCGGGCTCACCGCCGGGCCGGGCAACGCCGTCGAGCGCTTCTCGGTCACGGTGCTGGCGCTGCAGGAGGCCTACGGGCCCGGTGGACTGCCGNTGGTGCTCGTCGAGACCGGTGGGCCCTTGATCGAGGCCGCCGGCGGTGTCGCCGCGGGCATGAGCGGCAGCCCGGTGTACCTCGACCTCGACGGCGAGCGCGCCCTCCTTGGCGCCATCGGTTACGTCTTCCCCGACGCCGACGGCGCCTTGGCGCTGGTCACGCCCATCGAGGCCATGCGCGACCAGACGGCCATCGGTGCCACGGCCATCCGGCTGCCTCCAGGTGCACGGCCGGTCGCGACGCCCGTGCTGGTCGCGGGGCTGGGCGAACGCGCCTTGGCGCTCCTGGACGAGACGGTGCTGCGAGCGGCACCGGTACGCCTGGAACCGCTCCGCGGCGGCGGCGCAGGCTCCGCGCCAGCGCCGGCCGCCGACCTGCATGCCGCCGAGGGTCGCGGGACCGAAGCGACCGAAGCGACCGAAGCGACCGAAGCGCCACCCCAGGCCGGTTCGGCGGCGGCGATCCAACTGATCCGGGGCGACGTCATGGTCGCCGCGATCGGCACCGTGACCGAGGTGACGGGCGGCGAGGTGCTGGCGCTCGGCCATCCCTTCCTGGGGACCGGACCTGCGAGCTGGGCCCTGGCGCCCGCCGAGGTGACGGCCATCGTGCCCGGCCGACGGGTGCCGTTCAAGCTCGCCAACGTGGCGCCGGGACGCTGGGGGACCGTCGTCGCCGACTGGCCCGCTGGCGTGGCGGCGCGCCTCGACCACCCACCCGCGTCGATCCCGGTCACGCTCAGCCTCACGGCNGAGGGCCGCAGCGAAGTGTTGCGCTTCGACGTCGCAGCGCACGAGGCGCTGTGGCCGGCGCTCGTGGCGGTCGCGACGCTCGAGGGCTTGGATCGCACCTGGCGCCGTGTCGCAAGCGGCAGCGCCAGCCTGGCGTGGGAGCTCGAACTCGAGGGTGGCCCGCCGTTGCGCCTCGTCGAGGACGTCTCGAGCGAGCGCGACGTGGCGCTGGCGGCGGCTCGCATGGCCGCCGCACCGTTGGCGCTGCTCGCGCAGAACGCCTTCGAGGCACCGCGCCCGCTCGGACTGCAGGTGGTGATCGAGGTCGACGAGCGGCGCCGCGACGGCGAGCTCGTCGAGGCGCTGCTGGAGGCGGGGCCGGTGCAGGCCGGCAGCAGCGTGGGCCTGCTCCTGCGACTGCAGCCGTGGCGCGCTCAAGGCGAGGTGCACACGATCACCGTGACCCTCCCGGAGACATTGGATCCCGAGCCGGAGCTGGTGGTGCGGGGCGCCGCCGTGCCGCGCGACGACGAGCACGAGGGCGGTGTGGACACGCTGGTGCTGTCGTACGCGGAGTTGCTCACGATCCTGCGCGAACGCCCTCGCAGCGGCGACCTGGTGGTCGAGGTGCGGGGTGCCGACGGGCGCTGGGAGCTGCTGGAGCGGCGCTCCTTCCCGTACCTGGTGCGGGGACTCGTGCGTGTGCCGCTGCCCATGGCGGAGGCCGACGATGACGACGAGTGACGCCCCGCATCACGACAGCCGCGCGCTGGCCGAGGCGATCGGCGCCGAGCATCACGGCGTCGCCCGACGCGTCTGGAGCGTGTGCGCTCCGCAGGCGCCGGCCGAAGGCGCGGTCGTCGTCTGGCCCGACGTCACGCCGGACGCGCTCGCGGCTGCTGCGGCACGCGGGCTGGCGGCGGTCGCGACCCGAGCCTCGGACGACACCAGCGCGGAGGCCTTGGTACGTGCCGCGCATGCCTCAGGACTGGCGCTCCTGCTGACGGCCGACCCGCGCCTCGCGCTGGCACGCCTGAGCGCACGGCTCGATCCGCGCCCGCTGCCGGCCGAGAACGGCCACCACCCGAGCGCCGTGGTCCATCCCAACGCTCACCTGGGCGCGGACGTGCGGCTCGGCCCCGGCGCCGTGGTGGCAGCCGGGGCGGTGCTCGGTGACAGGGTCGTGCTCGGCCCCCTGGTCAGCATCGGCGCCGGCAGTCACGTGGGCGACGACAGCGTGCTGTTCGAGCGCGTGGTGCTGTACGACGGCGTGCGGCTGGGACGACGCTGCCGCGTGCACGCCGGCGCCGTCCTGGGCGCCGATGGCTTCGGCTACGCCTTCGGACCACAGGGCGCCGAGAAGATCCATCACCTCGCCGGCGTCGACGTCGGCGACGACGTCGAGATCGGAGCCAACGCCTGCATCGACCGCGGCACCTTGCTGCCGACACGCGTCGGTGCCCGCTGCAAGATCGACAACCTGGTCCAGATCGGCCACAACGTGGTCCTCGGTGACGACGTGGTGATCGCGGGCTTGAGCGGCATCGCCGGGAGCGCTCGCATCGGCGACCGGGCCGTGCTGGGCGGCATGGTTGCGGTCGCCGATCACGTCAGCGTCGGTGCCGACGCGCGCTTGGCCGGACACGCGGGGGTGACGAAGGACGTGCCCCCAGGCGAGACCTGGGGCGGCGTGCCGGCCCAGCCCTTCCGCCGCTGGGTGCGCGAGCGCTACCTGATCGGCCGGCTCGAGACCATGTGGCAAGCGCTGCGCGCACGCCGCCGCGACGGCAGCGATCCGACGTGAGCAGCGCCGTCGAAGGCGTCGGCATCCACACCGGCCACCGCTGCCGGGTCGAGCTCCACCGCTCCGAGGGCCCGCTGCGCTTCCGTCAGGGCCGCCACGAGGTGGTCGCCGACGCCGCGACCGTGGCCGCCACACCGCGCTGCACGGTGCTCGGCGCCGACGGCGTGCGCGTGGCCATGGTCGAGCACCTGTTGGCGGCCCTGCGCGTGGCCGGTTTCTGGCATGGTGTGCTCGTCGCCGTCGAGGGCCCCGAGCTGCCCATCTTCGACGGCTCCGCCGGTCCGTGGCGCGAGGCCGTCGCCGCGCTCGGTCCGCCGCCGCCTGCCCCGGCCCCGTGGCGGCCGGACACGCCCGTCGTCTTCCGTCATGGCGCCAGCCGCATGCGGCTCGACCCCGGCCCGGAGCACCTGCACGCCAGCATCGACTTCGACCACCCGGCGATCGGCCGGCAGCGCTGGGCCGGCGGGCCCGCCCGGTACGACGACCTGCTCGACGCCCGCACCTTCGCCACCGCGGCCGAGGTGTCGGCGCTGCGGGCGGCGGGCGGTCTCCGCGGCGCCGACGATGGCCGTGGTATCGTATTCGGTGACGACGGTCCGTCGACGCCGCTCCGGTGGCCCGACGAGCCGGTACGCCACAAGGCGCTCGACGCGCTCGGCGATCTGACGCTGCTCGGCCGCCCCTTGGCGGGATCGCTGTCCATCGAGCGAGGTTCGCACGCTGCCCACGTCGCCTTCATGCTGCATCTCCGCACCCACCCTCCCCCCTCCCACGCCGAGCCGTCCGCGTGAACGAACCGTCGCAGGTCGCCGTCGTCGGCTTCGGCGTGATGGGCCGCTATCACGCCAACGTGTACGCGGCGCTCCCGGGCGTCTCGCTGCGCGCCGTGGTGGAGCCGGACACGGCCCGTCGACGTGCTGCCGCGGAGCTCTACGGCTGCGCCACCTACACCGACGTCGCCGCCATGCTGCGCGCCGAGCACCTCGACGCGGTCAGCCTGGCCAGCCCGACGAGCACCCACTACCCGCTCGCCAGCCGCCTGCTCGACGCGGGCCTGCACGTGCTGGTGGAGAAACCCGTCGCGACGCGGGTGAGCGAGGCGCGCGCCCTGGCGGCGCAGAGCCGCACGCTCGGCCTGGTGATGCAGGTGGGGCACATCACCCGCTTCTACAAGACGGTGCAGCAACTGCGCCAAGAGGTACGCCGGCCGTACCTCATCGAGGCGAGACGGCTCACGCCCAACGCCCGCATCCGCGACGTCGGCGTGATCCTCGACCTCATGATCCACGACATCGACATCGTGCTGGGGCTGGTCGCCAGCCCCGTGGCACAGGTCGCCGTGGCCGGCCACGCGCTCAACGGCACGCCCTTCGAGGACGTGGCGGCGGCCCAGATCATCTTCTCGAACGGCTGCATCGCCCGCTTCCTGGCGTCGCGCGTCGCGCCCGACACCGAACGCTCGCTGGTGGTGGCGGAGGCCGAGCGCACCTTCCGGCTCGACTTCGCGCGCGAACCGCACACGGAGATGGCCATCTACCAGCCCCGGCCCAGCGACGACGACGGGAACCACGTGCATGTCGACCGCCACGTGGTCTTCGAGGGCAACCCGCTGCGCAAGGAGCTGGAGCACTTCCTGGCCCGCATCCGCCTCTCCGCCACGCCCATCGGCACGCTCGAGGACGACCTGCGGGCGCTGACGTTGGCCACCGACCTGACCGAACGGCTCGCGCCCCTCGGTGCGGCGACCGTGGCCGCGCCGGCCGGCTGAAGCGCGCCGGCCGGCTGAAGCCACGCACCCGTGGGATAGACTCGCGCCATGGATGGCCTCGTCAAGCGCGTGCTGCCGCACCGCTACCCCTTCCTGCTGGTCGACGCCTTCGTATCGCAGGAGGGCGACCGCTTCGAGTGCGTCAAGAACGTCAGCGTCAACGAGCCCCACTTCCAGGGCCACTTCCCTGACGAGCCCGTCATGCCTGGCGTGCTGATCATCGAGGCCCTGGCACAGGCGGCCGCGATCGGCCTGGCGGTGCGCGAGGGCGAGGCCTTCGCGGAGGGCCGCACCGGCTACCTGGCCGGGATCGAGCGCGCGCGCTTCCGCCGCAAGGTGGTGCCCGGCGACCAGTTGCGCCTCACCGGCACCATCACCCGCTTCCGCCGCGGCTACTGCGCGGTCGACGCGGTGGCACTGGTCGGCGACGAGGTCGCCGCCGAGGCGACGCTGGCCTTCGTGTACGCCATGTGATGCCAACGCCTCCGGAGGTGCACCCCAGCGCCCACGTCGGCGCCGGCGCCGAGCTCGCCGACGGCGTCGTGGTGGAGGCCAACGCCGTGATCGAGGCCGGCGTGCGGGTCGGGCCCGGCAGCCTTGTGCGGGTCGGCAGCGTGCTGCACGCGGGCACCGTGGTGGGGAGCGACGCCCGCCTGGGTCCGTACGCGGTGGTCGGCGGCGCGCCCATGGACGCCGGCTTCCGGGGTGAGCCCAGCGGCGTTCGCATCGACGATCGGGTGGTGCTGCGCGAGTTCGTGACCGTGCATCGCGCCACCGGCGAAGGCGCCTCCACCCGCGTCGGCGAGGGCAGCCTGATCATGTGCGGCGCGCACGTCTCGCACAACTGCCGGGTGGGCAGCGGCTGCGTGCTGACCACCTACGTCCAGCTGGGTGGGCACGTGGAGGTGGGTGACGACGCCGTGTTGGGCGCCAACGCGATGCTCCACCAGTACTGCCGGGTCGGCCGGGGGGCCATGTTCGGCGCCGCCTCCGCCACGAACAAGGACGTCCTGCCCTTCCTGATGGCACGCGGCAACCCGGCCCGACACTACCGCCTCAACCGTGTCGGCCTCCAGCGCCGCGCCGTGCCGGCCCACACCTACGCCGCGCTGGAAGCCGCCGTGCGGGCCTTGCGCAAGCGCGATCACGCTCGCGTGGCGGCGCTCGCACAGGAGCATCCCGAGGTGGCCGAGATCGAGGCTTTCCGCGCCAGCTCCCGACGCGGGGTGATGCGCTTCCTGGGGTCCTGATGGCGGCCGGACGCCGCCAGGTCGTGCTCGTGAGCAACGGGCCGGGCGAGTTGACCAGCTGGGTGCGCCCCACGCTCGCGGCCTGGCGGCGCCTCGACCCCACGGCGCGCATCGCGCTGGCACTGATCCCCTGTCAGTTCGCCGGCGGCGGCGAGGCCGCGCTGGCCGAGCGCTTCGGCGCGGACGCCGTCACCACGCCCGCCGCGTTCGTGCGCGGGATCGCCCTGCGGCGTGCGCCCGCGGGCCTGGTCGATGCCACGCCGCGGCCGCGCGGCCCAGGCGTGGTGCTGTCGATGGGCGGCAACGGTGGCAGCGCGGTCCTGCTCGGGCGACGACTGGGGTTCCCCGTGCTGCGCTACAGCTTCGTCCCCTACCGCGTGCGCGGCGTGCAACGCCTGTTCGTTCACGACGAGCGCACCGCCCGCAGCGCGCGGCTCCTTGGCACGCCAGCCGGGCGCGTCGAGGTGGTCGGCAACCTGGTCGCGGACGCGCTCGAAGCCGCCGCCCCCGCTCGCCCCGAAGGCGACCCGCACGTGCTGCTGTTCGCAGGCTCACGCGACGGCTTCGCGGTGCACCTCATCCCCTTCATGCTGGCGCTGGCCGACGCGCTCGCGGCGCGCTATCCGGGGGCCAGCTTCGCGTGGCCCGTGAGCGCCTTGCTCTCGGCGCAGGCGATCGAGGCGGGCATCGCGGGGCGCCACGCGGCGACCCTGGGAGGGGCCGCGGGCCGTCGCGAGGGCGACGTGGTTCGCACCCCGGGTGGCGCGCGGGTCCGCATGGTGGACGAGAGCCAGCGGCCGGGCCAGCTGCGCGCGGCCACCGTCGCGATCACGATCCCAGGCACCAACACCCTCGAGCTCGGCATCGCCGGTGTCCCGAGCGTGGTGATGCTGCCGCTCAACCGCCCCGAGATCATCCCCTTGGAAGGCCCAGGGCACTGGTTGTCGCTGCTGCCGCTCGTCGGCCGGCCGCTGAAGCGAGCCGCGGTGCGGCTGTTCGTGGAGCGCTTGCGCTACCCGGTGTCGTTGCCGAACCAGCTCACTGGCGAGTCGCTGATGGTCGAGGTGAAGGGCCAGGTGAGCGTCCAAGGCGTCGCGGCGGCGGTCGCACGGCTGCTCGACGATCCGGACGAGCGCGCGCGCCGCTCGGCCCGTCTGGTGGCCAGCATGCCGGCGCGCGGCGCCGCCGAGCGCCTGGTGCGCCGCGTGTACGACACGCTCGGCTGGGCGCTGCCGGCGCCCCCGAAGGGCGACGCGACGTGAGCCTGGGCGCCGGTCGGGGCGAGCGTGCCGAAGCACCGCTGCGGCTGACCGGGGCGGGGAGGCGGCGCGTGCGCGCGTGGCTCCTGGTCGGCTCGGCGGCTGCCCTGGTAGGCGCCGTCGTGCGCGTCGCGCTCGTGCCGGTCGTGGTCACGCCGCTGTTCGACCGTGTGCTGGCGCTCCAGGAACTCGAGGCGTTGGCGCCGCTGCTGGCCATCGGTGGCGCCTTGGCGCTGACGGGCGCGGTCTTGCTGTGGACCCAGGACGCTGCCTTCGGTCGCGCTGCGGCCGCTGCGAGCGCGAGTTGGCGGGCCGATCTCGGCGCCAGCCTGGTGCGGCGCCCGCCCGGCACGCTGCCGGGTAGCAGCGGCGGCCTCAGCGCGCGCCTGCTGAGCGACCTGCGGGAGGTGGAGGTGTTCGTCCTCTACGGCCTCGGGAGCGCCGTGGCCGAGAGCGTCACGCTGCTGTGCGTGCTGGCCGTGTTGGCCTGGACCGATCCGCTGGCGACCGGCGCGCTGCTGCTGCTGGCGCTGCCGGCGATCGTGGCGCTGCGCCTCGTGGGAAGGCGCATCGAGGCCGCCAGCGAGCGCCACCAGGCCGGCTTGGAGCGGGTGGGCGCACGCTTACAGGAGGCCTTCCGCCATCACGAGACGGTGCGCACCTACGCCGCCGATGCCTTCATGGCCGAGCGGCTGGCGCGCGAGAACCGCGCCACCGAGCGTGCGATGGCGCGCCGCACGGCGCTGGCCGCGCTCCAGGTGCCGGTGTCGCAGGTGCTGCTGTTCACGGCCTTGGCGGCCCTGATCGCGCTGCTGGTCCAGCGCGCCGCGGAGGGCGTCATCAGCACCGGGCAGGTCGTCACCTTCATCACCCTGGTGGCGCTGCTGGCAACACCTGCCCAGCTGCTGCCGCGGGCCGTGGCGATGGCGCAGCAGGCGCGCGCCGCGTGGCGCCGCCTGGCCTCGCTGGGCCAGCCTGACACGGCACCGTCGCTGGCGCCGGCCGAACGCGACGAGGCGACGACCACGCCGCACCCGAGCCTGGCGCTCGTCGACCTGCGGCTACGCGTGCCTGGCGGGCCCGAGGTGCTTCGTGACGCCACCCTGACGCTGCCCGCGCCGGCGCTCGTCGCGATCGTGGGTCCGAGCGGCGCCGGCAAGACCACGCTGCTGCGTGCCCTGCTCGGCTTCGTGCCGATCGAGCAGGGCCAGGTGCTGCTCTGCGGCGAGCCCCTCGAGGTGGACGAGCCTCGCGTGCGGCAGCTGGTGGCGGCCGTCGCGCAGGGCACCGATTTGCTCTCGGGCCGCGTGCGCGACAACCTCAGCCTGGGACGCACGGTGACGGAGGCTCGTTTGTGGCGGGCGCTCGACCAGGTGGGCATGCGGGCCACCATCGAAGCGCTGCCGGCGCAGCTCGACACCGACCTCGGTGAGGATGGCGGCGGGCTGTCGGGTGGCCAGCGGCAGCGTCTGGCGATCGCTCGGGCGCTCCTGGGCGAACCCGCCGTGCTGCTGCTCGACGAGCCCACCTCGGCCTTGGACGAGGCCTCCGAGCGCGAGGTGGTGGGCGTCCTGCGCCAGCAGGCGCAGCAGCGCTTGGTGTTGGCCGTGAGCCATCGCCCGGCGTTGGTGTCGCTTGCCGACCGCGTCCTGCGGCTGGAGCACGGCAGCGTCCGCGACGTGACGGCGGCGACGCGAAGGTCCGTGGACGCGTCCGAGGACGCTTCCGAGGACGCTTCCGAGGAGGCTTCCTCGGGCAGCGCGGCGCGATCTGAGGCGACCGCGTGAACGACCTGTACGACGCTCCCTGGCTGTACGACCTGCAGCACGACGGCTACCGCGACGACCTGGCCTTCTACCGTCGGCTGGCCGAGGACCAAGCCGGCCCCGTGCTGGAGCTGGGCGCCGGCACGGGCCGTGTGACGATCGCGTTGGCAGCCGCTGGTCTGCCGGTGGTGGCGCTGGAGCCGAACGATGCCATGCGTGGCCGCGCGGCGGAGCGCTTCGCGGCGCTGGCCGACACGCGCCCTGACGTCGCGGCACGCATCCGCTTGGTGGCCGGTGACGCGCGCACGCTGGCGCTCGGCGAGCGCTTCGCGCTGGTGCTGGCGGCCTTCAACACGCTCATGCATCTCGAGCGCGTCGACGAGCAGGACGCCGCCCTGGCGCGGGCCCGCGACCACCTCGCCCCGGGCGGCGCGTTCGCCTGCGACGTGTTCGTGCCACGCTTCGGCCACGACGGCCTGCTGCGGGCAGAGCCCGCGTGGGCGCAGCTGGCCGGCCCCGACGCCGACCTGTTCGTGTGGCAGCACCACGACCTGGTTCGCCAGCTGGTGCTGAGCCACCACCGCCTCGACCAGGTGGAGCCAGGTGGGGTGCTGCGCCGCCGCCGCGCCACCTTGCGGCAGCGCTACTACCAGCGCTACGAGCTGGAGCGGGCGCTGCGCACGGCCGGCTTCAGCGACGTCCGCTGCTACGGCGACTTCGAGCGCGGCCCGGTCCGCGCGACGTCGACGGTGTGGGCCTTCGTGGCGCGGCGCTAGGGGCGCGGCGCTAGGGCGCGTCCTTCGCGCCCGTCCGACGCATCACGCGCGCGACGCGCTCGCTTGGCGATGCGACACCGCCGCGCGCTCAGCCCAGCCAGCGCCGCTGGAAGGCCTGCACGCCGGCGCCCGCCTCGAACGGCGCGCCCAGGTCGGAGAGCGCCGCCTCGAACGCCGCCACGATCGCCAGCGCGTCGTAGGCGTCGACGTGGCCGAGGACGCTGGGCCTGAGCATGCGCGCAGCGAACGCATCCTGCCCCCCACCCACGCGCACCCCACGCTCGCGCAGCGCCGCGGTCAAGGCCCCAGCCTCGAGCCCTTCAGGCGTCCACACCGCCGCCACGGCGGGGCTCGGTCGCGCAGCGAAGGGCGCACAGCCGAGCGCTTCGAGCCCCGCGAGCACGGCGGCGTTCAGGCGCTGCTTCAGGGCCCAGTACGGCTCGAGACCGTGGTCCAGGAGCAGCTCCGAGGCCACCTCCAGCGCCAGCACCAGCGGCACCGGCGGGGTGACGCCGGTACTCGCCCCCTGCTGTCGCGGCCGCTCCGCGTGAAGGTCGAGGGTGACGCTCGGATGCCGCGCGGCTGGGTCGGGCGCGCGCTGCCAGGCGCGCTCCGAGAGCCAAGCGAAGGCCAACCCCGGCGGCAGCAGCAGCCCCTTCTGGGAACCCGCGATGACGGCATCCAGACCCCACGCATGCGGCCGCAGTTCCGTCGCCGCCAGGCTCGTGACGGCGTCAACCAGCACGAGCGCGTCGGGCGCCGCGGCGCGCGCCGCCGCGGCGATGGCGCGGAGGTCGTGCAGGACGCCGGTGGACGTCTCCGAGTGCACCACGGTGAGCGCAGCGGCATGCGGGTGGGCGCGCAGCGCTGCGGCCACGGCCTCGGGGGCGAGCGCTGCCCCCCACGGCGCTTCCACCTCGACGACGGGATGCCCGTAGCGGCGCGCCAGCCCCGCCCAACGCGCGCCGAACTTGCCGGCGTGGGCCGCCACCACGGTGGCGCCTACCGGCACGCAGGCGAGGAAGGCCGCTTCGAAGGCGGTGGTGCCGGCACCACCCAACAGCAGCGCGTCGTCGCCTGGCACCAGCATCACCTCGGCCAGCCGCGACCGGGCCCGGGCGAAGCTGGCGCGGAAGGCAGGGCTGCGGTGATGCAGCGCCGGCCGCGCCAGCACCTCGCGCACCTGTCGCGGGATGGGCACCGGGCCGGGGGCGAGGAGGCGTTCGTCGAACACGGCGGGCTCGTCCCCGTGGCCTAGAGCCGCACCGTGCGGAGGCTGTGGATGACGTCATGGAGGCCACGCAGCAGGTCGAGGACCGGCTCTGGCGGCACCTGGTCGAGCGTCAGGGCGAACATCGCCAAGCCGTCGTCGCCGACCCGCGAGAGCTGCAGCGCGGAGATGTTGACGCCGGCGTCACCGAGGATCGTGCCGACCTTGCCGATCGCACCGGGCCGGTCGTAGTTCGTGCAGATCAGCATGGTGCCCTCGGGCCGGATCTCGATCGGGAAGCCGTCGATGGCCACCACCCGCGGCTGGTCGCCCAGGACGGTGCCGGCGACCTCACTGGTGGGGCCGCTACCGCCGGCGCGCACCGTCACCTGCTGCCGGTAGCCGCCGCTGGCGGGACCCTCGCCGAACCGCACCTCGATGCCTCGTTGCTTGGCGATCGCGACGGCGTTGATGTAGTTGGGTGGCTCGTCCAGGATGCGCTCCAGGAAGCCCTTGGCCACCGCCACGGCCACCGGTGCCGGCGGTTCGGGGAAGCGCCCCTCGCAGCGCACGTCGAGCACGTGCACGCGCTCGTCGCCGAGCTGGCTGGCCATGCGCCCGAGCGCCTCACCCAGCTCCAGGTACCGTCCCAGGGCCTTGACCACCTCGGGCGCCAGCGCCGGGGCGTTGACGGCGCCGCGCGAGAGGTCGCCCAACAGCGCCAGCGCGGTGCGCTCCAGGATCTCGGCGCCCACCCGCGCCTGCGCTTCGACCGTGTTGGCGCCCAAGTGGGCGGTCAACACCACGTCGTCGCGCGCCAGCAAGGGATGCTCCCGCGGCAGCGGCTCCAGCGCGAAGACGTCGAGGCCGGCGGCGGCCACGTGCCCGGATTCGAGCGCAGCCAGCAGCGCGTCCTCCACCACGATGCCGCCACGGGCGGCGTTCACGACGATCGCGCCGCGCGGCAGCAGGGCGAGTTCGGCCGCTCCGATCATGCCATGCGTCTCGGCCGTGAGCGGCGTGTGGACGCTGAGCACGTCCACGCGCTCCAGCATCGCCCCCAGCGAGGTGAACAAGCGCGCGCCCAGCGCTTCGACGCGCTCACGCGTGACGTAGGGATCGAAGGCCAGCACCTGCATGCCGAGGGCAGCGGCGCGCTGCGCGACCTGGCTGCCGATCCGACCGATGCCGACGATCCCGAGCCGCGCGCCGGCCAGCTCGCGACCCAGGAAGGCCCGGTCCCAGGCGCCAGCGCGCATGAGGCGATCGGAGCGCGCCACCCCACGCGCCGCGGCGAACATGAGCGCCACGGCCAACTCGGCGGCCGAGGTGGTGTTCGCCTCGGGCGCGTTGAGCACCACGATCCCGCGCCGGCTGGCGGCGTCCAGATCGATGTTGTCGACCCCGACCCCACCGCGACCGATGACCCGCAAGCGCGGTGCGGCTCGCAGCAGGGCCTCGTCGACCAGCGTGCGCGAGCGCGTGATGAGGCCGTCGAAGTCGGCAATGACCGACAGCAACTCGGCGCGGGTGATGCCGGCGCGATCGACCACCTCGACGTCGGGATAGCGCGCGTCGCCCAAGGTGATGGCGTCGGTCACGAGGATGCGCGGCACGCTCGGCATCATATCCAGGCTCGGCCGCCGACGGCGGCACCACGCCGGTTGCCGCGGCTGGGTTGGAGCGGCTGGGGGCGGAACGACTGGGGCGGGACGCAGCGCCTAGCGCCCGGGCAGCGAGCGATCGGGGATACGCACGATGAGGCCCGACTCGTTGCGCAGCGTGAAGCTGTCGACGCCCAGCACGTCGTAGGCGAAGGCGCCGAGGAGACGCGCGTCGGCGCGTTCGCCCCGAAGCGCGGCCGTGAGGGCCGCGTCGGCGGCGCCGCTCAGGCGGGCGCGGTCGATCAGGAAGGTGAGGTCGGTGCGCACGGTGTCGCCGGCCGGCAGCGGCAGCGGCCCCAGCTCGAGCGTGGCCACGGGCTCGTCGTTGAGTTCGAGCACCAGTGCCGGTCCGGTCAGGAAGTAGCCGACGTCGCCGGGGTTGTGCGCGACCAAGGCCAAGGTCACCACCGGCGCGTCGGGCCGCACCAGCGTGACGCGGCTGGCGAGCCCGTCGAGCCGCACCCTCGGCGGCACGACCTCCTGCCGGGCCAGCGCGGCGCCCTCGGCCAGCGGACGCGACAGCGTGACGAAGGCGTACGACTGCGTGGCGAAGTGCAACCGGCCCTCGAGCTCGAAGGCCAGCGGGGTGCTCGCGAACGCGCGGACCACCTGGAGCCACAGCTCGGGTCGATCGGTGAGGTCGGCCTCTACGATCCAGGCCAGTGGCGCGGCGCTGTTCGCGTCGACGTCGAGGTCGGTCAGCAGCGTCGCCTCGGCCACGACCTCGCCGCCGAGCCGGAACCGGTAATCGATACGCTGCAGGACGATCGGGAAACCGTTCGGGTTCCGGACCACGGTGGCGAGCGCCAAGGCCAAGCCAGCGCCCGCCCCAGGCGGGTCGAAGCGCTCGATGAAGGTGGCGCCCGGCTCGATCTCGAAGCGCGGTGCGAACACCTCACCGAGGGGCGTCGCGCTGGTGATCTCGGCGTCGATCGTCGCCGGCGTGCAGGCCACAAGCACGACCGAGAGCGTGACCAGAACGCTCACGAACGCACGCGTGCGCCGCGCTCGACCGGCGCGCGCAGCGCACGCCGCGGCTTCGCTAAGAGCCAGCCTCATCGCCCCAATCTACCAGAGCGCGGTGTGCCGTCAGCGCTTCCCGAGCGCACGCATGAGCGCCACCCACCAAGCGGGTGCCCGAGGGAGGCGCGGGAAGTGCTCGCGCGTCGGCAGGATCACCAGGAGCGCCGCGCCGAGCAGCACCGCCACCCCGCCGTAGGCGGCCGTGGCCATGGGATCGACCGCTGCCCCCAAGGCGATCACCGCCCGCTCGAGCGCGCCGCTGGCGAGGCTCTGGAAGAGCGCTTGGCCCGGCACCAGCAGCGCCGCGCTGAAGGGTTGGCGCGGCGCAAGCCGCAGCAGGTACCACCAGGCCGCGAGCGCGCTGGCCAGCGCCACGCCGAGGTAGAGACCGACCCAGCCTGCCTCGACCCCCTCGTCGAGGGCGCCGTAGGCCACGAGCCCAGCGTGCAGGACGGCCGGCACGAAGCAGATGGCGATCAGCCAGCGCAGCTGGCGCCGTGGCCAGCGGCCGCGCAGGGTGAAGCCCAGCAGCAAGCCCAGCAGCAGCAAGCCGATGAACAAGCGTCCGAGGAGCCTCATGGTTTCGCCTCCGTCAACCGTCCCATGCCGTACCTCCCGGCCAACGCCTCATCCCGCTGCTCCTCGTCGCGCCGTGGTCACAGCGTCTCCCGGAAGCCCACCGCGCGCTGCTGCCGCTGGAGCGCCGCACGCAACGGCGCGGCCCAAGGCCGCTCCAAGCGCGCGTCGGCGGCCAGCATGCGCTGCGCCACCTCGCGCGCGCGCTCGATCAGCGCCAGGTCCTGGCTCAGGTCACCGAAGCGCAGGTCGGGAAGGCCCGACTGGCGCGTGCCGCGCAGTTCACCGGGGCCCCGCAGTTCCAGGTCGTGCTCGGCGATCACGAAGCCGTCGGTGTGCTTCGCGACGATGCGCAGGCGCTTCATGGTCTCGCGGCCGGCGTCGCCGGCGATCAGGACGCAGCGGCTCTGGGCGGCGCCGCGGCCGACCCGCCCGCGCAACTGATGCAGCTGCGCGAGCCCGAAGCGCTCGGCGTTCTCGATCACCATGACGGTTGCCTGCGGCACGTCCACCCCCACCTCGATGACGGTGGTGGACACCAGCACGTCCCGCTCGCCGCGGCGGAAGGCCTCCATGACGGCGTCCTTCTCGGCCGCCGGCATGCGCCCGTGCAATAGCGCCAGCCGCACCCGCTCCGGCCACAGCGCCCGCAGCTCATCGGCCAACCGGGTGGCGGAGCTGACCTCGTCGAGCGCCTCGCTGTCGTCGATGAGCGGCGCCACCACGTAGGCTTGCTGACCAGCGCTCAGGTCGCGCAGCAGCTCGCGGTAGACGGCGTGGCGCTCGTTGGCACGCCGGAGCTCGGTGGTCACCGGCCGCCGGCCCGGCGGGAGCTCGTCGATCACGCTCAGGTCGAGGTCGCCGTAGAGCGTCAGCGCCAGCGAGCGCGGGATGGGCGTGGCGCTCATCACCAGCACGTCGGGGCGGTGCATCAGCAGCTTGCGGCGCTGCTCGACCCCGAAGCGATGCTCCTCGTCGATGACCGCCAAGCCCAGGTCGCGGAAGGCGACCCCCTCCTGGATGAGCGCGTGCGTCCCGACGAGCAGTTCGGTCTGGCCGTTGGCGACCCGGGCGAGCACCGCCTCGCGCTCGCGGCCCGCCACGCTACCGGTGAGCAGGTCGACGCGCAAGCCGAGCGGCCACAGGAGCGCGGTGAGGTTCAGGTAGTGCTGCCGCGCCAGGATCTCGGTGGGCGCCATCACCGCTGCCTGCGCCCCGGCGCGGGTGGCGACCCACACGGCGGCGGCGGCGACGGCGGTCTTGCCGGAGCCGACGTCACCCTGGAGCAACCGGGCCATCTGGCGTGGGGCGGCCATGTCGAGCAGGATCTCCCCCAGGGTCCGCTCCTGCGCGCCGGTGAGCGCGAACGGCAGCGCCTCGCGGAAGCGGTCGAGCACCTCCTGAGGCGCAGACAAGCGCCGGCCCGCCGCGTCCGGATCGCGCAGGAGCAGCATCCGCAACTCCAGCAGCAGGTACTCCTCGAAGGTCAGGCGCTCGCGCGCCGCGCGCAGCGCTGCCTCGTCGGGCGGCTGGTGGAGGTCGCGCCAGGCGCGATCGCTGCTGACCAGGCCCAGCTCGTCGCGGAGCTTCGCGGGCAAGGTGTCGGGTAAGGGCGGCAGGGCGCGCAGGAGCGCGTCGACGCTGCGCCGCAGGTAGGCCTGGCTGGTGCCTTGGGTGGTCGGGTAGATGGCAACGATACGGCCGGTGGAGAGGCTGGGCCCCTCCTCGTCGACCTCGAAGCCGCTCACTACCAGCTCGAGCTGGCGCCCGCGGCGCTTCACCCGGCCGCTCACCACCAGGCGCTGGCCCGGGAAGAGCTGGCGCTCGAGCCACGGCTGGGTGAACCACACC
>SL_3KL_010_SEDDRAFT_10000526_pt1 | contig 31539 bp, 21 predicted proteins | sample SodLakKL_010_SED_2_FD_10381 | JGI IMG/M metagenome (IMG submission 10381)
CCTTCGGTAGACCGTTCGCCTGCCGGACTGCTGGGAGCCGATCTTGAGATTGACAATGGAAGGTACAGGATTAAAAAGATCTACACCGGTGAAAACTGGAATCCGGGTCTGAGGGCACCTCTAAGTGCCCCCGGTGTTAAAGTCTCGGAAGGAGATTATATAATTGCAGTTGACGGCGAAGAGCTGAAAGTTCCGGTAAATCCTTACAGCCTTTTTGAAAACAAGGCTAACAGACAGGTTGCTGTGCGTGTGAACAGCACTCCGCAACATGAGGGATCATGGCTTATAACAGTCGTGCCCGTCTCAGGTGAGGGCGGATTAAGGCGTCTTGACTGGGTAGAGGAAAACAGAAGGAAGGTTGATGAGATGTCTGACGGACAGCTTGCCTATATATGGCTGCCGAATACAGGACAGGGCGGATACTCCTATTTCAACCGCTACTATTTTGCACAACAGCATAAGAAAGGGGCTGTGATAGATGAAAGGTTCAACGGCGGAGGTTCGGCAGCCGATTATATGGTGGATGTTATGGCGCGCGAGCTGCACGGTTTCTTCAATAACCGGATAAATCCCGACCTGCCTTTCACTTCTCCCGGTGCAGGAATATGGGGTCCGAAGGTGATGATAATTAACGAATCGGCAGGTTCAGGCGGAGACCTTCTACCCTTTATGTTCAGGGAAATGGAGATCGGTCCGCTGGTCGGCACAAGAACCTGGGGCGGACTAATTGGCATATGGGATTACCCCTCCCTTATTGACGGCGGAAGGATGGTTCCGCCCAGAGGGGGGTTCTACAATACAGAAGGGGAATGGGATGTTGAAAATGAAGGCGTTGCCCCGGATATTCATGTGGAAATGATCCCCCGGGAAGTGATTGAAGGAAGGGATCCTCAACTGGAAAGGGCTGTTAAGGAAGCACTGAGATTGCTTGAGAAGGAACCCGTTGAAATTATCAGGGAGCCGGATCCGCCGGTAAGGGTAAGAAGGCCCGAAAGAGAATAAACATCGATTTTTCTTACAGAAGCACGGTTAAACCGGAGAAAGATCAGAATAAGCATGAACGGAAAAGCCGGGGTTTACGTTGCGTAAATCCCGGCTTTTGCTTAATAAATATTAATTTAAATATCAATTATCCCTTCCCCCGACTCAACAACTTCTCCTGTTATTCTCAGTATGGCTGTTTGCCTGTTTGCAGCATTCGACTGAACGGTAACCGTGCGGCCTATGCGATGCGGACGGCTCACTATACGGAACTCTACTTCAACGTACCCGGAATCGCTTGGAGCTATGGGCTGCTCGGTATATCCGTTAACCCTTGTTCCGCAACATGCCCTGACGTTGGTAAGGACAAGGGGCTGTGTCCCCTCATTGTAGACAGTGAACTTTATTTTACCGTCCGGGACAGTGTCAACCAGTATCTTCCCGTACTCGTGAACCTCCCTGTCAAAACGGATTACCGGACCTTCCTTATCCTGGGCTGCCGAAAAGAAAATGAAGGTTGCAAGGAAGAGGCCGGAAAATATAAAAAGCTTTTTCATTTCAGTTAATTTTTTGGTCTGATAATTTTACAATCCTTAAATGATACGTTTATTTAAGCTGTTCTGTTGTGTTAATTTTTTAAAAATGTAAAGAACATTTAATACAATAATACGTTTATATTTTAATAAAGTTGCAAATTTTTCAGTTTATCCCTGCATCAGAATTCACCTGAAAGTTAAATCAGAAGGTGACTTAAGGAATATTAATAAAAATTTTTTCATGCACCTGTGTTTAATTTGAATTTGTCAATTTTTCATGAAAACGCTCTCTTTTTACCGGTTTTGGATGATAAAAAATTTACACGGAAAATTTTTAATGTATATTTGCAGGTTTAAAGCAACTTTCTAAAATAACTACATCTTTTGATATTTAATTATATGAGCCCTCTTCCTGAACTGACACTTAATTCCCTCCTTAAACACAGTGCAAAGGAGTATTCTGACAGACCTTCACTGGCTTTTGCAGGCAAATCAGCTATCACCTATTCCCAGCTTGCCTCCAAAGTGAAAGAGGTTTCATCATTTCTGTTGTCCAGCGGCGTCCGCAAGGGAGACAGGGTTGCAATCCTGAGCGAAAATATGCCCAACTGGGGTGTTGCTTATTTTGCCATCTGCACAACAGGTGCAATTGCCGTTCCAATTCTGACAGATTTCACAGGCAAAGAGATAAACAAAATTCTGACACATTCCGGATCAGTGGCTATATTCTTATCAGAGAACATTATAGATAAAGTCAAAGGGAGTATTCCGCCAAATGTTGAAAATGTTTTTTTGATCAACAACTTTTTCCGGATAAACAGGGATGCTGTTAACTTAAAGGGAGAGATAAAGGAAGAGCCCTCCCCCGGTCAACAGGAATCTAATGCGACCGGTAGCGGCAAACCAGTTGATGAAAACGATACTGCAGTAATACTATATACTTCAGGCACAACCGGCAACCCCAAGGGAGTTATGCTCTCCCACAAGAACATTGTCTCAAATGCCTTGAACACAACGAAAATCCAGGAAGTGGAAAAAAACGACAGGCTTCTTTCTGTATTGCCGCTTCCCCACACATATGAATGTACTATCGGAATGGTTATTCCGCTTATGAAGGGTGCTTCGGTATACTATCTTGATAAGCCCCCGGTTGCAGATATCCTGCTTGAAGCAATGAAGGAGGTGAAGCCGACCATGATGCTGACCGTACCACTTATAATTGAAAAGGTGTACAGAAAGAAGGTTGCGCCCAAACTTAACGGTTCGCCGGTGATAAAGACTCTTATGAAGATGCCCGCATTGAGGAGATTGTTCCACCGGATGGCAGGGAAAAAATTACTCAGGTCATTCGGGGGCAAACTTAGCTTTTTTGGGATCGGGGGAGCAAAGCTTTCTGCCGATACGGAACTTTTCCTCAGAGATGCGCGATTCCCTTACGCTATTGGCTACGGACTGACAGAAACATCACCCTTGCTTGCAGGATGCAGTCCTTCAAAAACCCGGTACCGCTCAACAGGTTTCTCCCTTCCGGGACAGGAGCTGAAAATACTTAACCCCGATCCGGTAACCGGGGAAGGCGAGATTATTGCCAGGGGGCCTAATGTAATGCAGGGATATTACATGGATGAGAAAAGCACAAAGGAAGCTTTTACTGAGGATGGCTGGTTCAGGACGGGAGACCTTGGCATACTTGACGAAAACAACTACCTTTATATCAAAGGAAGGCTGAAAAACATGATAGTGAGCTCCACAGGGGAAAACATATATCCCGAGGAGATCGAGAGCGTTATTAATACGCAGACGCATGTACTGGAATCGCTTGTTTACGAAATAAAAGGAAAGCTGGTCGCACGAGTCCACCTCAACTACGACGAACTGGAGAAGCATTACCGTTACTTCAGGAAAACGGCACACACAATGCAGTCGAATATGAAAGCGGATGTCAGGGAAAAACTTGAAGAAATTAAAAAAAGGGTAAATGCAGAACTTAACAAGTTTTCCCGTCTGTCTTCAGTTCATGAGCAGCAGGACCCCTTTGAAAAAACCCCGACAAAGAAAATAAAGAGGTTTCTCTATAAGGATTGACAGGCCGCTTCTGATGTCAACTCCATCAGGAAGCAATCAATTATTCTCCGGAAGAAAACCGTGAAACAGGTTTCTACAATAAGGGGACAGAATCTTCCAGCCGGATCCCCCTTGAGCCCTTTACCAGGATGAAAGCATTTTCAGGTTTATTTGTCCTGAGCCAGAGATTCAGCTCTGCGGTTGTTTTAAAAAACTTAAAGGGATAGAGATCTTTATGCAACATGAAATTTTCACCCACAAGCAATACATTGTTAAAAGAGAGCTCTTTCAGCAACTCAAGGATAGCAATGTGCTCTTCCCTGGAATAATTGCCCAGCTCAAGCATATCCCCGAGGATAAGCCATTTCCTCCCTCCCTCCATCCCGGCAAACTCATTTATTGCCAGCTTCATGCTCACCGGATTGGCATTATATGAATCAAGGAACAAACGGTTGGAAGCGGTTTCGGTTATTTGTGAACGGTTGTTCCGGGGAGTGTACATCTCAAGGGCTTCCTTCACCAAATCCTGGCTTACACCAAAATTTCTCCCTATACATGCTGCAGCAGTTATATTTTCACTGTTGTATCTGCCTGTAAGCCTGGTGTGCACAACCTCCTTCCCACTGACCGACCTGCCGGAGATTACCATTGTAAGAAAAGGAGCAAAGTCTTTTATCCTGCCGCACATGAAATGATCCTCTCCTGTACCATAGAAAACGGCATTGAAAGGATAACGCTCATGAAGATCCGACAGGATATCATTTTCGGCATTAACAAAACCGGTGCCTCCGTTTTCACAGAGGTATGCATAAAGCTCCGACTTTGCCCTTTTTACACCCTCAAGCGAACCAAAGCCCTCAAGGTGTGCAGCTCCTATGTTGGTTATAAGACCGTGTGTGGGGCGGGACAGCCTGCAAAGCAGATCCACCTCACCCGGGTGGTTTGCCCCGATTTCCAACACTGCCATTTCATGTGAAGAATCCAGATCAAGCAGTGTAAGGGGAAGGCCTACATGGTTATTTAGATTGCCTGATGTTGCATGAATTTTGTATTTTTGCGACAATACAGCTGCAGCCAGTTCTTTTGTAGTGGTTTTCCCGTTTGACCCTGTTATAGCAATTAGTGGTATTTCAAACCTTTTCCTGTGTATTCCGGCAATCTCCTGTAAAGAACGAAGCGCATCCTCAACTTTAATGAAGCTTTCATTAACCGCATAATTGTCTTCATCCACCACGGCGTATCTGCATCCTGCCTCAATAGCCTGTCCTGCGAACTTGTTCCCGTTAAACCTCTCTCCCTTAACAGAAAAAAAGATCTGGCCCTCACGCGCTCTCCTGCTGTCGGTACAAACACCTGAAGAATCCAGAAACAACCTGTAAAGCTTTTCAGTATGCATGCAAATTGGGAAATATAAATATTAGTTCAATATGCACTCAAACATGCAACATTTATTTTCCCCCAAATATAGTTATCAAAGAGTTAAAAATTAAAAAACCCCATAATTATTATGGGGTTTTAATATTGCATTTGTAAATGTTCTATTTAAGTGTGGGGCTGCCTACCCGGTTCATTGCACTGCGGAAACCGATATCATCCCTTGCCTGATCCTGGTGCAGGAATCTTCTTGTGCCCGGAGAAAGCCAGTAAGCCCTGTCTTTCCATGAACCGCCCTTGTAAACACGTACTTCGTTGTTTATAAGCGATGCATAGTCTCCTTCACTTTGTGAATACATCCGGTCTTCTCCCGGATCCATCTCGTCATCGAAATAGAGACTCGACTGCCTGTCGCCATCCCTGTAATCCCTGTAATCAGCCTGACTGTAGCTGAAGCTTTCGTGGGCATCTTCTTCGGTAACTTCTACATATACGAGGCGGCCAAGCTCATCTCTTCTCGGATTACCATCTTCATCAAGGTCAAGCTTCTGGAAAACATTTCCCCTGAAGGGTCTGAATTCGTCGAAATCTGTGTATGAAAGAGGCCTGTATACATCCTGAACCCATTCGTTAATATTGCCGGCCATATTGTACAATCCGAAATCGTTTGGCCAGTAAGACTTTACCGGTGCTGTTATTTCATAGTCGTCTAAACTCCCAGCTACACCCATATAGTCACCTCTTCCGCGCACAAAATTTGCCCTCATCTTTCCAAGGTCGCGGCGGGAGTCATTTCGGGTATGATGTCCGTCCCAGGGATAGATCCTTCTGCCGTATACTCGCTCATCAAAGGTTGTGCCTATCAGACCGTAAGCGGCATATTCCCATTCAGCTTCGGTAGGAAGACGGTATTTCGGCAGCAGTATTCCATCTTCAAAGCGGACGCGCCTTGTTTCTGAATCCGGAGACAGATCGGGAAGGTTCTCACGCACTCTTCCTTCATAAAGTCCGGCAAGATACGCTTCAGTAACAAAATTTTCCTGATCCCTCTGATCGGGGTCCCATTCAAGAATCCCCCTTTCAATAAGAAGCATTTCATTCACCCTGTCTGTACGCCAAAGGCAGTAATCGGAAGCCTGCGACCAGCTTACCCCCACTACGGGATAATCATTATAGGCAGGATGCCTGAAATAGGTTTCCACATAAGGCTCATTGTATCCCATGGGACTCCTCCATACGGTTGTATCGGGCAGAGCCCTCCTGTGGACATCGGGATTGCTTACATGCACCATCTGTAACCAGTGTATGTACTCCCTGTAGTCAACATTGCTGATAGCCGCCTCATCCATATAAAATGACGTAACGGTTACCCGCCGGGGAGGATTGTTCCAGTCATACATTACATCCTCCTGTGTGCTTCCCATGGTGAAAGTTCCTCCTTCAATAAAAACCAGTCCCGGACCGGTAATCTGTTCATAATCGGGCAGAACTTCAAATCCTCCCATTTCAGGGTCGTTGTATCTCCAGCCTGTGGTCTGTGAAGTATCGTCACCGGAGTCAAGTATGCCGCATGAGCTTAGCAGCAGAGCTGTCAATACAAAATAAACAATGTTTTTGAACATCATAATTACTTGCTTTGTTTATAATAAATACAGAACTTAATTTTCAAATATAATGATACTACATTTAATTCATAAAAAACAATCCGACTTCAGCATAAAAACCAAACCGAATCAGCTCTAAACCTGAAATATCAAGCATACAGCCGGGGTGGATCTTAAACCAAACCTTGCAGTATGCATTATTACAGTTTGACGCTGTTTCATTTAATACGACAAATACGTGAATAGGTTACCTTTAAATAAGATTTTTTTTCTGTCACGGAATGCATTGAAAAATTTATGAATCTTATCTTTCCCATGCAGGATAATTTTTGCAAAACAAAATATTTTATAATAACTTTGTTTGTTCTTTATTAAGAAAAATCAGATGGCAAAAAAAATCATTTCCCTTTCTTTTGCATTGAGTTTCCTTTTTGGCTTATGGCATCCTCTTTTTCCCCAGATATCAACAGGAGAACTCTCCGGGCAGCTTAATGTAATCCACGTTGCCGTTCCTTTTCTCACAATTGCACCGGACTCCAGAGCAGGCGCAATGGGGGAAGCCGGTATAGCAACAAAGCCGGATGTTTATTCTATGCACTGGAACCCCGCCAAATATGCATTTGCTGAGGAAAATTTCAGTGCGGCCCTCACTTATACCCCATGGCTGAGGAACCTTATCGATAATATAGATCTGGCAACCCTGTCGGCTTATATGCGTATTGATGAAAATCAGACTATAAGCGGGTCTCTTACCTATTTTTCACTGGGAGAAATTGTTTTTACCAATATTTCCGGAGAGCCCGAAGGGCAGCATAACCCGAATGAGTTTTCAATTGATGTCGGTTATTCCAGAAAACTGTCAGAAAACCTTTCCGGAGGTCTGGCATTCAGGTATATCAGGTCTGACCTGACAGGAGGTGCATATGTAGGGGGAACGGTTAGTCAGCCGGCACAGGCGTTTGCCGCAGATATCTCCATCTACTCTCAAAATGATATTGAAATATCGGGTAATGAAGCAGAGCTGGCATGGGGTGCTAACATATCAAACATTGGCAACAAGGTTACTTACTCCGACGACCAGAACACACAGTTCATCCCGATCAACCTTGGACTTGGAAGCGCCCTGACCCTCAATATTGATGAACAAAACAGTATCAGTTTTGCAATGGATGTGAATAAACTGCTTGTTCCCACTCCTCCGGTATATTATCCCGATTCGGTTGATGTTGACGGCAACCGTGTGATCGAACAGGGAAAAGATCCCAACGTTTCAGTTGCAAGGGGTATGCTGCAGTCCTTTTATGACGCACCCGGCGGATTCAGGGAAGAACTCAGGGAGATCACCCTTTCAATGGGAACTGAATACTGGTATGCAGAGCAATTTGCAATAAGGGCGGGCTATTTTTACGAACATGAAACAAAAGGTAACAGGAAATTTTTTACAACCGGCCTCGGTTTAAGGCTTAATGCCTTTAGCATCGATTTCTCGTATCTTATTCCTGTTTACAGGACAAATCCCCTGGCCAACACATTGCGTTTCTCCCTATCTATTGATATTTAACTCCGGTTTAAGACCGGAGAAAAGCGATTCCCGGACATGAGCTACAGGATAGGCATTGGTTATGACGTACACAGACTTGAAGAAAACAGGAAACTTATATTGGGTGGAGTTGAAATACCCCACACAAAAGGCTGTATAGCTCACTCAGACGGGGATGTTCTGATTCATGCCATTTGCGATGCCCTCCTCGGCAGTATCTCCCTTGGAGATATTGGAAGCCATTTTCCTGACACAGATCCAGAATACAGGAATGCAGACAGCAGCAGTCTGCTTGCTTCTGTACTCTCAATGCTCCATGAAAAAGGTTACAGAATCGGAAATATTGACACTGTTGTCTGTCTCCAGAAGCCCAAAATAAACCGGTTTATTCCGGAAATCAGGCAAAAGCTTGCAGACATTACAGGAATGCCCGCCTCCGGCATTTCGGTTAAAGCCACCACTACCGAAAGACTTGGCTTTGTTGGTGAAGAGAAGGGAATATCAGCCTCTGCGGTTGTAATTGTATCCCCTTTAAATAAGAGAAGCACCGGTTAAATTCGATCAGTCTTAATTTTAAGATTAAAAAATTTTTACTTACATTTCTACTGTAAAAAACAGGCTGAGATCTGTCCTGAAAACCGGATCGCAAGTCCGGCTTGTTGAACGACAGTTTGCTAACTAAAATACTAAATAATATACGGATGAAAAAGACTCTTGTACTCGGAGCCAGTCCAAATGTAATGAGGTTTTCAAACAAAGCAGTTAAAAGCCTGATAAGATACGATTATCCGGTCGTTCCTGTTGGAATAAGAAAAGGCAGGATTGCCGGTATTGACATTATAATCGGCAAACCGCAGATTGAGGATATTCATACTGTTGCATTATATGTCGGACCTGCACGCCAGAAAGAATATTACGACTACATCCTGTCGCTGAACCCCAGAAGGATAATTTTTAACCCCGGCACCGAAAATCCGGAACTGATCGAACTTGCCGAAAAAGAAGGGATAGAGGTGCTGGAGGACTGCACACTGATCATGCTAAACAACGACAGATACTGATATTCCCTGCATATGAGAGCGTTATTTGTTCACCTTTTATATCAGGCTGGATGGGCAGGCGTGTTTCGTTTGCATGCAAAGCATCCGACAGGGAAAAAGATAATACAAAATATTGCTGAATTCACAGATTACCCTGAACCGGCATGCATCAATCAAACAACCTGTCAATCACATCATCATCAGCACTGTTGGGAAGCGTCACCCTGAGCTGCGGGGTTCTCTCCATTTCACGCCTGATTGCAGAGAGTGCGCCGCTGTTGTTTGCCCAGCTTCGACGGGCAATACCGTTATTTACATCCCAGTGAAGCATCATTTCCAGCCGTTTTTCAGCATCCTTTGACCCGTCCAGCACAAGCCCGAAACCACCGTTTATAACCTCACCCCAGCCAACACCGCCGCCGTTGTGAAGTGACACCCAGGTTGCACCCCTGAATGAATCTCCAATAACATTCTGAACCGCCATGTCGGCTGTGAATTTTGATCCGTCGTATATATTCGAAGTTTCCCGGTAGGGTGAATCTGTGCCTGACACATCATGATGATCGCGCCCTATAACCACAGGTGCCGATATTCTCCCGTCAGCAACGGCCTTGTTGAATTCAGAAGCTATTTTCATCCTCCCTTCTGCATCGGCATAAAGGATACGGGCCTGTGAACCGACTACAAGTTTATTATTAGCGGCCTCCCTTATCCATAGTATATTGTCGTCAAGCTGCGACCTTATCTCGCCGGGTGCATCCTTCCTGATATTTTCCAGTACCGCTGTTGCAATACGGTCTGTCACTTCAAGATCATAGGGCTTTGATGAAGTACAAACCCAGCGGAAAGGACCAAATCCGTAGTCGAAAAACATTGGTCCCATAATATCCTGAACATAGGATTGATACCTGAACTCACCCTTTGATCTGAAAACATCGGCTCCAGCGCGCCCTGCTTCAAGCAGGAATGCATTCCCGTAGTCCCAGAAATACATGCCTCTCTCAGATAGTTTATTTACGGCTGCAACGTGCCGGACTAAGGACTTTTGAACCATTTCCCTGAAACGGGAAGGATTTTTCGCCATCATCTCGTTGGCTTCGCTGAAGGTTAATCCGGCCGGATAGTAACCTCCCGAGTATGGAATATGCAATGATGTCTGGTCTGAACCAAGCTCAACAGTTATGTTTTCCTTAACCATTTTTTCAAGCAGATCAACAATATTGCCTTGATAAGCAAGTGATACAGCTTCTTTCTCTTTCTTTGCCATCATTGCTCTTGCCAGAATCTGGTCCAGATCATCATACACTTCATCCACCCATCCCTGTGCCTGCCTTAACCTGAGAGGTTTAGAATTAATTTCGGCAACAAGGCATATGCCTCCTGCAATAACGGTTGCCTTAGGCTGGGCGCCGGACATACCTCCAAGTCCGCTGGTCACAAATATCTTTCCTGCAAGAACATCATTGCTGTTGCCGCTTATTCTTCTTGCGGCATTCAGAACCGTAATGGTTGTGCCGTGAACTATCCCCTGGGGTCCGATATACATGAACGATCCGGCAGTCATCTGACCATACTGGCTTACCCCGAGGGCATTGAATTTTTCGTAGTCATCCCTGGATGAGTAATTAGGGACTGTCATCCCGTTTGTAACAACTACCCTCGGAGCATCGGTATGAGAAGGGAAAAGGCCCACCGGATGACCGGAATACAATACGAGGGTTTGCTCATCGGTCATCTCAGCCAGGTATTTCATTGTAAGCAGATACTGTGCCCAGTTCTGGAAAACGGCGCCATTGCCCCCGTAAGTTATCAGTTCATGAGGATGCTGGGCTACCGAATCATCCAGGTTGTTTGAAAGCATAAGCATTATGGCTGCAGCCTGAACCGACCGGTGGGGAAAATCGTATATGTTTCTGGCAGTTATGACATAATGAGGGCGGAAACGATACATGTAAATACGGCCGTATTCCTTTAGCTCACGGGCGAACTCTTCCGCCAGCGCTGCATGATGCTTTTCAGGGAAGTACCTGAGTGCATTCCTGATTGCCAGTTTTTTCTCAGGGATGGTAAGAATATCCTTCCTTTTCGGAGCGTGATTAACATCCGGATCATATTGTCCCGGTGGCGGGAGATCATCAGGTATTCCCTGTAAAACGGCTTTCTTGAAATCTTCTCCTTTCATCATCCGAAAAATTATAGATTGTTGAGAATAGTTGGGTTCTCCATAGAGAAAACGCCGGCAAAGATTTCATTGCCATTTTTCCTGCATTTTCAAAAAATTATGAAGTGAGTATTTCATCATCAACAAGTATCCTTCCGCAATACTCACAAACAATGATCTTTTTCCTGGATCGTATATCCAGCTGGCGCTGGGGTGGAATTTTATTGAAGCAGCCGCCGCATGCATCCCTTTCAACTGTAACCACCGCAAGACCGTTCCTGGCATTCTTCCTTATCCTTTTGTAAGCAGTAATAAGGCGGGGCTCAATTATTTTTTCAAATTTTTCAGAACGCTTCAGCAGATCCTCCTCTTCCTTACGGGTCTCGGAAACAATGCTGTTCAACTCCTCTTTCTTGTCTTCCAGGTCTTTTACCCGCTCATCAAGCAGCTCCCTTGACTTCTTTTCTGCTTCTTCCTTATCCTTAAGATCTGCTGTGAACTCCTTTATTCTCTTTTCACTCAACTCGATCTCAAGAGTCTGAAACTCTATCTCTTTGGAAAGGGAATCATACTCACGGTTATTGCGTACATTTTTCTGCTGCTCTTCATACTTTTTAATCAGCGCCTGTGAATCAACTATCTCATTCTTCTTCTTTGAGATCACAACTTCCAGCTCCTTTTTTTCCTCCTGTAACTTGTTGGAGCGGGTTTCAAGTCCGGCAATCTCGTCCTCAAGATCCTGCACCTCAAGGGGTAACTCTCCCCTGAGTATCTTTATCTTGTCTATGGCCGAATCGATAGTCTGAAGCTCGTAAAGGTTTTTCAATTTATCCTCAACACTTTTTTCAGCAACATCTTGTTTTTTGGTTTTTTCCTTGCTCATACAGCTACATGTAATTTATGGGATTCGAACTAGTTTCAGCAAAATGAACCGCAAATTTAGGGAATTTTTTTGTAATCAGCTCATAAAATATCTCAAGTGTAAACTGTTCACTCTCATAATGCCCCACATCGGCAATCACTGTTTTTCCGGCAGCTTCGAAAAACTGGTGATATTTAAAATCGGAGGAGATAAATATTCCGGCACCCTCTCTCAAAGCTTCCGGTAAGAGCGAGCTGCCGCTTCCGCCACACACCGCCACCTTTGAAACTTTGCGACCCAGAAGCGCAGTATGCCTAAGGACAGGAGTGCCGAACACTTCTTTCAGCTTTAACAGGAACTCCTTTTCGTCAACCGGCTCGCCTGCCAATCCCACCATCCCTGCGCCCCATTCATTACTCGTGTTTTCAAGCGGGTATATGTCGTATGCCACCTCTTCATACGGGTGGGCACTTACCATTGCCCTTATAATAGCGTTTTCTAGATAAGAAGGATATATTGTTTCCACCCTTGTCTCCTTCTCTGTATGCATCTCCCCTGTTTTGCCCACAAACGGATCGGCACCCTCCAGAGCTCTGAATGTCCCCTCTCCCTCAAGGTTGAAGCTGCAACTGTCATATTCACCTATGTGGCCTGCACCTGCATTGAACATTGCCTGGCGCACATTCTGCAAATGATCTTTTGGAACGAAAACGGCCAGTTTACGAAGTTTGCCCGGGGAAGGGACCAGCACCCGCAGGTTTTTAAGTTCCAGCTTGCGGCAGATAATACGGTTGACACCCTCGCCTGCATTGTCAAAATTGGTGTGTGATGAGTAGAGGGCGATATTGTGTCTGAGGGCTTTGATTACAATCCGCTCCTCAGGTGTATGACCTGTGAATCTTTTCAGTCCCCTGAAAACAGGAGGATGATGCGAAACGATCATACCGGCACCTTTTTCAACCGCCTCATCAATCACTTTTTCCGTAACATCGAGGCTTAAAAGAACCGAATCAATCAACTCCTCTTCATTACCGGTTATAAGTCCGCTGTTATCCCACGACTCCTGCAGAGCCAGGGGAGCAAATTTCTCCAGAACCAAAATAATATCCTTGACCTTCATATTACTGATCTTTTCGGGAGGCTAAACTTTATGCGATAAGCTCATTGAAAGATCGGTGTTTCAAACCGGGAACAGGATCAGAGCCCTTCCTTTATCTCCAGGAGCATCTCTCTTACGGTTTTGAGGTTCTTTACCACCTGAAAATTGTTCACGGAATCCTCGCGGTTCTCCTTAAGCTTCTTTTTTGCACCTTTCAAAGTCATTCCCCTCTCTTTTACAAGATTGTATATCAGATGGAAATTCTCAATATCCTCGGAGGTGAAAAAGCGGTTTCCCTTTTTGTTCTTTCTGGGCTTGATGATATCAAACTCCCTTTCCCAGTATCGAATTAAAGATGTGTTTACGTTGAACATTTCGGCGATTTCACCGATGGAATAAAAAAGCTTTTCTACTTTTTTCTCTTTGTAAGGCACCTCAAATACAGTTTTACATTCCTAAAAATGAGCCTCCCTGCTGTGAAAGCCTTATCATCTCGTCATACTCTTTCGGGGAAAGATCCTTGAAATAATAATTGATCGGATCAATCGGCCTGTTGTTCTTCCTTACTTCATAATGAAGGTGGGGGGCTGTGGAAAGCCCTGTATTGCCGACAAGGCCGATAACCTCTCCCCTTTTCACAGTGTCTCCCCTCTGCACCAGGATCTCCTCAAGGTGAGCGTAGACGGTTTTATATCCAAAGCCGTGGTTGATCTCAACCAAATTCCCAAAACCGGTACGTGCCCTTGACCTCTGTATACGAGATACAACCCCGTCACCGGTGGCATAGACATCCGTACCGAGAGGTGCCGTAAAGTCCATACCGTTATGGGGCATTTCTATTTTCATTATAGGATGAATACGCATTCCGAAATAACCGCCTATCCTTCGCAGATCGTCCACTGCTATCGGTTTTATGGCGGGAATGCCTGCAAGCATCTCTTCCTTGTTCCTTGCAAGGTCTATAACCTCATCGTAGCTTTTTGACTGGACATAAAGCTGTTTTTTCATTATATCCAGCCGGTTGGAGGTTTCAATAACAATGTGGCTGTTTTCGTATCCCTCAAGGTCGGCATATCTGTCAACTCCGCCGAAACCTGCCTGTCTGATGCTATGGGGGATGGGCTCCGCATTGAATACCGTCCTGTAAATATTGTCATCCCTTTTCTGGATATCCCTCAATACAAGTGTGAGATGATCAAGCTGATTGTTGAGCATCTCATACTGGAATGAGAGGTAATGAACCTCCCGCCTGAGCATCTTTTCCTTAGGCAGGTCAAAGAAATAGCTGAATATCAAAAAATAAACTACCCCCAAAATAACGCTTGCTGAAAAATAGGACAAAAAATTCAGCAGTTTATCCCTGAATGTGGAATTAATTTTTTCGTAACTAAGTGACTCAGGGTTAAACCTGTACTTGCCTTTTGACATACCGTTAAAATTATGAAATAGTTAAGGAACAGCAAAAACAATTTATCCCGGTTCACAAATCTAAATGAAATAAATTAATTTTACAACACTTTGTACGTATAATTGCTTGTATGGTTTCGTAAAATAACCATATTTAAAAGGTTTTGATGAAGCTTTTTATAAAACTTGAGCAGCAGCCCGGTAAATTAACCTGCTGCAAACCCGTTTTTAAAAGGGAGTTAATTAAGTCAGGGACAGTTTGTAAACCTGATAAACATTTGTATTTCAAGCATAAAGCTATTGCTAAATGGATTCAACCGGTATTAGAAAAAAGTTTTTTGATTTTTTTGAGAAGAGAGGGCACCGCATAGTCCCCTCCGCTCCCATAGTTGTAAAGAATGACCCCACCCTCATGTTCACAAATGCAGGGATGAACCAGTTCAAGGATCTGTTCCTTGGCAATGCCCCTGCAGTTCATCCAAGGGTTGCCAATTCACAAAAATGCCTCAGGGTTTCGGGCAAGCACAACGATCTTGAGGAGGTCGGCCATGACACCTTTCACCACACTATGTTTGAAATGCTCGGGAACTGGTCGTTCGGAGACTACTTCAAAAAAGAAGCCATTGCAATGGCGTTTGAGTTCCTGACAGGGACTCTTGGCATCCAGCGCGAACGGATGTACGCAACCGTTTTCGAAGGGAGTCCCGTTGAAGGCACGGAATTCGACGAAGAGTCTTGGAACTGCTGGAAGGAACACCTTCCTGCCGGACAGATACTCAAAGGATCGAAAAAGGATAATTTCTGGGAAATGGGCAGCACCGGGCCGTGCGGTCCCTGTTCCGAGATACATCTTGATATCCGCAGCGAAAGCGAAAGGAAAAAAACAGAAGGTGCTTTGCTGGTGAACAAAGACCATCCACTTCTTATAGAGATATGGAACCTGGTGTTCATTCAGTTCAACCGCAATTCCGAAGGCGCTCTCAATCCGCTGCCCGACAAGCACGTAGATACCGGGATGGGGTTTGAACGCCTCTGCATGGTTATGCAGGGCAAAACATCCTCATACGACACCGATCTTTTCAGTCCGGTAACCGCAGAAATTGAACGGATAACCGGTTTGCGTGACAAGCATAGCAGGGAGGTGCAAACTGCGGTCCGCGTCATAGCCGATCACCTCAGGGCTGTATCATTCTCTGTGGCTGACGGACAAATCCCCTCCAACAACAAGGCGGGATATGTTATAAGACGGATCCTGAGAAGGGCGATAAGGTACGGCTTCACATTCCTCGGCCAGGGAGAGCCTTTCATATACAGGCTGGTGCCGGTTCTCACGGAAACCATGGGTGAAGCATACCCGGAGCTTGTTTCACAGCGTGAATTGATTGAGCGTGTAATAAGGGAAGAGGAGAAGACTTTCCTCAGGACGCTTGAAACGGGGATAAAGATGCTGGAAAAAATAATGTCGGATAATCAGAGCGGAATGGAGGTAGGCGGGAAGGATGCATTTGTGCTGTATGACACCTATGGGTTTCCGTTTGACCTTACCAGACTGATTGCAAAGGAGAACGGGTTTGATGTGAATGAGGAAGAGTTTGCTTCTGAGATGGAGGCACAGAAAAGCAGGTCACGCAAAGCCGCCGAGGTTGATGCGGGTGACTGGACTGTGATAAGGGAATCCGGCGATGCCGGATTTGTGGGCTACGACCATCTGTCAGCAGAGGTTAATATAACACGTTACCGCAAGGTTAAATCAAAAGGGAAGGTTTACTACCAGGTTATACTGGACAAAACTCCTTTCTATGCCGAAAGCGGAGGTCAGATAGGCGACTGTGGAATCCTCCGTAATGAAAGTGAGAAGGTCCCGGTCATCAATACAATAAAAGAAAACGATATTAACATACATATAACTGAAAGGCTGCCGGATGATCCGGGTGCTTCTTTCACTGCCCTGGTTGACAGGGAAAAGAGGATTTCCACTGCAAACAACCACACGGCAACCCATCTGCTTCACGATTGCCTCAGGGAGGTTCTTGGGGAGCATGTTGAACAGAAAGGTTCACTTGTGCATTACAATTACCTTCGTTTCGATTTCTCCCATTTTAAAAAGCCGGGCAATGAAGAGCTTGAGCTTATTGAGTCGTGCGTCAACAAAAAGATAAGGGAAAACCTTCCCAGGAAAGAGGAGCGTGAAACAACACTCCCGGAGGCAAGGGAAAAGGGAGCGCTGTCGCTTTTCGGGGAAAAATACGGTGAAAAGGTGAGAACCATTGGTTTCGGCCAATCAATAGAACTTTGCGGGGGCACCCATGCAGAATCGACAGGCCGGATAGGCTTTTTCAAGATAGTTTCGGAAAGCGCCATTGCTGCTGGAATAAGAAGAATTGAAGCCCTCACCGGGGAAATGGCTGAAAAGCATATAAGATCAGCATTTTCTGAGCTGGATGAAATAAAAAACCTGCTCAAAAGCAAGGGTAACATTGTAAAATCTGTAGAACAGCTTCAGAAGGAAAAGTTCCGGCTTGAAAAAAAGGTTGAAGAGATAGAGAGAAGTAAAAGCATTGAGATTAAAAGGGAACTTAAAAAAGGGATCAGAAATGCCGGGGGAATAAATCTCATTGCAGGAAAAGTGGATGCTGCCAGTGCCGGGGTGTTAAAGGACATTGCATTCCAGCTCAAAGGAGAAGTTGACAACCTTTTCCTTGTAATAGGCGCTGACATAAAGGGCAAAGCCGCTGTTGCCATTGCAGTATCCGACAATTTAGTGAAGGAGAAGGGCCTGAATGCAGGAGAGATAATCAGTGAAATATCCCCTCTCATCAGCGGTGGCGGAGGCGGGCAGCCTTTCTTTGCAACAGCCGGCGGGAAAAACCCTGACGGTTTGGAAAAAGCACTTGAAAAGGCAGTGGAAACAGTTGAAAACTGCATATAGAATGAGTGCGCAGATCGATTTCCTGCGGGGGCTTGCCGGGAAGTTCTATAAAGAGGCAACCCTGTAACAGGATCATTCTTTGCCCTGAAAAATCCCTGATGAAACAGCGGGTACGCCGGATGTGGCTGCCGGTTGGTTTTAGGAAAGATTACGCCCTGTAACGCTTTAAAAAACTGCCGAACCTTCTCCGGAACTTTTTTCTCTTCTCCTTTTCAAACAGAAGATTCAGTTGCAAAGGGTAAGCCCTCCATCCTACCCGTTTAAAATCGATCAGCACGGGGATGAAGGTATCTTCAGATATCTTTTTCACCACTATATTGTTCCCATGGTGAAAAATATCGAACATCCACACCTTTTCTTCGGTTAGTATCCGGGCTATTCTTTCTGTCTCCTCCCAGAAATTATCATTTTCTATCCTGCCGTACTCAAGGACGGTTTTGGAAAAATTACCGTCGTAATCGGTTATCCTCTCCATTATCAGAATATCGTCCTTCATCTCCATATAAGAAGGGAGGTATTCTTTCAGGCTTCCGGGCAGACTTTTGTAAAGCTGAAACTCTTCAGCATTGACATTCCTCACGGGAAGCAGTTTTTTCAAAAAGCAGGACCTCTGCTTCTTCCGTTTCAGCTTTTTTACAATGAGATTTTCCCCGTCAACCGCAAAACATTCCCTGTGGTGTCCTTCACCAATCTTCTCCGATAACTCCATGTTCATCCGTACAAACAAGGTTAATTAAACTAATATTCAATGAGTTAATATAGTATGTCAATTATGTTCATTTCTTTTGGCCGTATCCAACCTCCATGTTTGTTCACCTCTTTTTGTCTGCTGTAGGTTGATGGGGCTTTCATATATGCAGTAATCAGGGATTAATAGGTCCTTGTCATGGTTTCCGGCACCTTAATTATTACATCCGCCCTGCCGTGGTGTTCATCCCCCAGCTTTCCGGGCATATCCCCCGTAACCGTTGCAATTGTCCTGATCCTTAATTCCGGCATACCCTGTTGAAGATACCACATAATCCCCTGGTAAAAGTCGGAGTGGTAAGTCCCGTGAAAATGCACCACAGTTTTGCCCGGCACAAAATTCTCCATGATGAAATGTGCCATTGTAGCATCCTTTACAGCCTGTGCCTTAGGGAGGTTGAGGCCGGGTCCGTGATCCATGGGCGCTCCCTCTATCTGAACCATTTTTTTGTACTGCGACAGGTCCGGGCAGTATTCAACCGGAAGCGGTGCTATGTATTCCTTTGCTTTCGAAGAAAGCTTTTCAAGGGCTTCAAAACCGCCATGAAAAACCATATTAGCATAACGCCTGGGTATGTTTGATGCAACAAACGGCAGTCCGTTCTCCTTTGCAAAGAGCACAAGCGGTTTCTGGTCTGTTTTATAATTATTCCAGAGGCGCATTTCAGATTCAAAATAGCTTTCAGTTATCATCCCTCCCAGATACTCGTCCAGAATAACCTGGTTATCGGCTTCAAACATCTCTGCAGCAAGAATAATCCTGCCTTCCTTCAGCCTGTGAAGATCCCTTGTCAGTTCCAGCTGCAGCCAGTGTGATATGGGATTGTTGTGCTCCTCCCCGAAGAGGACAATGTCGGCTTCATTCATCATCCCTGTCATGAAGCTGTAATCCACCTTCTTACCCTCCGAATTGTACAGCATATAGGCAGGCCGGTGCTGTGAGCCTGCAGTTCCTGCAAGTGAAAGTAGCAGTATTGCAAAAAAGGCTTTCTTAAGCATAATGTTCCGTTTTGAAGGCCGGTAAAGACCTGGAGTAACCAAACACTTCGTAAATTGACAAAGATAAAGGTAAAAAAAATTTGTCATTTTTTTATTCCGGTTTCCCGGGGATAAGCTGGTCAGGGGCGAGGCGGATATCAAAAAAAGGATCCGGGTCGAATCTTTTGGAAAAGATGCGATCCTTTAAACCTCCTTAATGACTGGCAGGCAGGCGCAAAAAATATTTTTTTTCCCGATTGCCTCCGGCCGGGTCGAAAAATTCATGCCATTTTACATTATATTTACCCGTTAAAAAAAGCTTTCACAATGGAATTAAAACGGACTTTTGACCTTCTGACCCGGTTCAATGAACAATGGCCTGAAAAAGAGGATGCCATGGCATCCAGGGAAAATGGGAAATGGCGCAAATACAGCATCGGCGAATATGTGAAAATGGCAGACTATATGAGCTGTGCACTGCTGTCCATGGGGTTCCGGAAAGGTGACAAGATTGCAACTATTTCCAATAACCGCCCTGAATGGAATTTTGCAGATATGGGAGCTACCCAGGCCGGGGTTATTCACGTACCCATCTACCCTACCATAAGTGACGATGAATTCACTTACATACTCAGGCACTCAGACTCCAGACTGCTAATAGTATCCGATAAATCGATATACAACAGGTTAAAACCTGTATGCGACAGCATACCTGAAATAGAGGGCCTTTACACATTCAACATGGTTGAGGGGGCGCCCCATTTCAGCGAACTGATTGAGCTGGGGAAAGAGAAGGAGCCTGAATTCAGGGAGAAGCTAAAAAAGGTGAAGGATTCCATAACACCCGATGATACCCTCTCCATAACCTACACATCCGGAACCACCGGGATGCCCAAAGGTGTGATGCTCACCCACAGGAACTTCATTGAGAACATCATGGGCTGCAGCCGCTGTTTTACAATATTGCCCGAATACAGGGTTCTGAGTTTCCTGCCCCTTTGTCATGTTCTCGAGCGTATGGTGAACTATTATTACCAGTTTGCAGGGGTCAGTATTTACTATGCGGAAAACATGGGTACAATAGCTGAAAACCTGAGGGAGCTGAAAATTGACCTTTTTGTCACCGTGCCACGCCTTCTTGAGAGGGTGTACGACAAGATCATAAGCAAAGGAAAGGGGCTCAAAGGAATAAAGAAGCAGATATTCTTCTGGGCGGTTAACCTCGGCCTCAGATTCGAGCCGGATAATAAAGGGTGGTGGTATCATGCCAGACTCAAAATTGCGCGCAGGCTGGTGTTCAAAAAATGGCAGGAGGCGCTTGGAGGCAATCTTAAATTCATTATTACCGGCGGAGCTGCTTTGCAGGCAAGACTGGCGCGTATATTCTGGGCTGCCGGCATACCCGTGCTGGAAGGGTACGGGCTTACCGAAACATCACCTGTTGTTTCGGTGAACTTTTTCGAACGCCCTGGTAATGTTAAGTTCGGCACTGTGGGGCCGGTACTTCACAATGTAAGTGCAAAAATTGCCGAAGACGGCGAGATCCTGGTAAAGGGCGGAAACGTAATGAAAGGATATTACAGGGATGAGGAGCAGACAGCCGCTGTGATTGACGAAGACGGCTGGTTCCATACAGGTGACATAGGTCTCTTTGAAGAGGGGAAATTCCTGAAGATAACCGACAGGAAAAAGGAGATGTTCAAGAATTCCAGCGGACGTTACATTGCCCCGCAGCTTGTGGAAAACAAGCTCAAAGAGTCCCTCTTTATTGAACAGGCAATGGTGGTCGGTGAAAATGAAAAATTTGTAAGCGCACTCATAGTCCCCCACTTTGAGTTTCTGCACAACTGGTGCTTTCTTCATAAAGTGGATTACAGGGACAATACGGAGCTTATCTCAATACCGGAGGTAATTGACAGATTCCGGAAGGAGATAGATGAGATAAACAGATCGCTTGGACAGACTGAACAGATAAAGCGGTTCAGGCTGGTGCACCAGGAATGGAGTCCGGATACAGGTGAACTGAGTCCGACACTTAAACTGAGGCGCAAGGTTGTACACGAAAAATACAAGGATCTGATAAGCGAAATATACATGAAAGGGTATGAGAAGGGATAACCGGCTTCACTGCCCCGTTCCTCTTCCCCTTCTCAGTAGCCACAATCCTGCAAAAGTCAGTATTCCGTTAAGAATAAGCAACTCATAACCAAAACTGTAGCCATTGAAAAGCACCTCGGAATAGCGGTTGATGAAAAAGCAGAGTACAGGCGAAAATACGGCAACGAAAGGCACAAACCTGTCCCTTACCCCGTAACGTGTAAAGAGGCCAAAAGTGTAAAGTCCGAGCAGCGGACCGTAAGTGTAACCGGCGGCTGTAAAGAGGGCGCTTATCACCGCCTGATCGTTCAGGGCTTTAAAAAACATAATTATAATTACCGCTGCAACGGACATCATCAGGTGAACCCTTTTCCTTATCCTTTGCTGCTGTTCCTCACTTTTGTCTTGAGGCCTGATTATGTCCACTGTGAATGATGTTGTAAGTGCGGTAAGTGTGGAGTCGCCGCTTGAGCAAGCAGCCGCAACAAGTCCGATTATAAATGTGACTGTGATTGCAGGCATCAGATACCCGCCCGTTGCAACGAGTGGAAACAGGTCGTCTGTGCGCCCCGGCAAAGGGATGCCTGTTTCAGATGCAAATACAAACAGGAGAACGCCTAGCGAAAGGAACATAAGATTCACGGGAATGAGAACAAGACTAAGTCCGTACATATTTTTTTTCGCATCTTTGATATTTCGGCAGCTCAGGTTCTTCTGCATCATATCCTGATCCAGCCCTGTCATTACGATGGTTATAAAAGCCCCGCTGAGGAACTGTTTTACAAAATGGTGGGGGTGGTTCCAGTCATCGAAGAAGAAGACCTTTGAAAGATCGCTTTCAGCAACCGTCGACACAAGCGCTGCCGGACCAAGGCCGAGCTGTGAACCGATTGCCCATATTGTTAAGCCTACAGCCGCCAGCATGCAGGCAGTCTGGATAGCATCTGTCCATATAATGGTCTTTATACCCCCTCTGTAGGTGTATAGCCAGATAAGCATAACGGTGATTATAACGGTAGCTGCAAACGGGACTCCCCACTGGTTGAATGCGGTTATCTGCAATACATTGGCTACCAGGAAAAGCCGGAATGAAGTTCCAACAAGCCTGGATACAATAAAAAAAGAAGCGCCGGTCTTGTAACTAAAAAAGCCGAACCTGTTGAGAAGGTAAGTGTATATTGAAGTCAGATTTAACCGGTAATAGAGGGGCATTAACACGTTTGCCACAACAAAATAGCCCAGCAGGTAGCCCGCAACCATTTGCATGTAAGAAAACTGGCTGTCTCCAACCCAACCCGGAACAGATATGAATGTAACACCCGACAGGGAAGCACCTATCATCCCGAAAGCCACAACAGGCCAGGGAGAACGCCTGTTGCCCAGAAAGAATGCCGAATTGCTTGAATCTCTCCCGGTAAACCAGGAGATGACAAGCAACACCGCAAAATAGGATGCCACAACTGACAATACCAGATAGGGCGACATAGGGAAAATTTTAAATTATTCTGAAATCACAGTGCAAGATTAGCGAAAAAGAATCAAATGTAAAAACAGTTTTGGAGGGACTCCTTTTTTATTTTACCCCAAAGATCTTTGCAGGAATTATTGTAATTTTACGCACTGATCAGACAGCAAAAACCCAGAACAGAAATGAGTCCCGACACTTTTCCTTCAAGACTGCTTGAAGCAGCAGTGAATGAGTTTTCAAAGCTGCCAGGGATAGGCAGAAAAACTGCCCTCAGGCTTGTTTTGCACCTTCTCAGACAGGACCCCGAAGAGGTTTCTCAATTCGGCAACTCTATAATGCGCTTGCGCACAGAGATAAAGCACTGCAAAAAATGCCACAACATTTCCGACAACGATATATGCGACATCTGCATCAACAAAAGGCGGAACTCCTCAGTTGTCTGCGTTGTGGAAAGCATAAGGGATGTTATGGCCATTGAGAACACCCACCAGTTCAGCGGCGTTTACCATGTGCTGGGAGGGATTATTTCGCCAATGGACGGAATAGGTCCGGGTGACCTGGAGATCGACTCCCTTGAGAATAAAGTTTCAGCCGGCAGCATAAATGAGATTATACTTGCCCTGAGTACTACCATGGAAGGGGACACCACAAATTTTTACCTTTACAGGCGCCTCTGCAGATATCAGGTGGAGATAACTGCAATTGCGCGCGGTATAGCCATCGGAGACGAACTGGAGTATGCCGATGAAGTAACTCTTGGGCGCTCTATTGCCAACAGGACTCTTTTCAATGTTTCGTTCAAAAACAGTGAAGAGCAGGGATAGGTAACCCTGTCCCTGCAGAAGCCGCGCCGGGGATATGTCCGGCTGTCGGTTTTGAACAAAACCTGCTTTCCTGTTGTTAATTAATAATAACAGAGCCGGAATTTCTCCTTTGCCTGAGAAATCCATTTTTCTTTTTGTAACTTGTAAAAATTCACTTCAATACCTTAACATTTGCATTATGGCACAGATTGAAATAAAACTTCCCTCAATGGGAGAAGGTATAACAGAAGCTACTATAACAAAACTGCTTGTAAAGGAAGGGGACAGCGTCACAGAAGACCAGTCTGTTTTGGAGATTGCAACCGACAAAGTAGATTCCGAGCTGCCATCTCCCGAAGACGGAACAATAGAAAAGATACTGGTAAGTGAAGGAGATGTTAAGAAGGTGGGGGAAACTCTTGTAATACTGGCAACTGATGCGGAAGAGGCCGATCCTGAACGCGAAGAGGTAAAAAAGGAGGTTGACAGGATAAAGGAGAGTGATGAAGATAAAGAGCCGGCTCAATCGGAAGCTGAAGATAAAAAACAGGAGAAACCCAAAACAGAGGGATCCGCGGAACCCTCTCCGGAAGAAACGGGTGAGGAAAAGAAAAGCAGTGCAGGGGATGATGAGAAGGATGTCCGGCAGGGCGGATTTCCGTCAAGGACTCCATCAGGGATTTTCCTTTCTCCCCTGGTAAGGAAAATTGCATCAGAGGAGGGCGTATCACTGGAAGAGCTTGATAATATTGAAGGATCGGGAGAAAACGGACGCATAACAAAGTCAGATATCGAAAGCTTCCTTGAGAGCAGGGATTCTGAAAAACCAGAAGAAAAAGAAGTTCCTGCAGAAAGAGGTGTTTTAGAAAAACCGGAGGAAAAAGAGGCCGCTTCAGAGAGCCCTGCTGACAAACCCCGTTCTTCACCAGGTCAAACAGCCCCTTCGCCGGGTGAGGATGACAAGGTGATTGAAATGGACCGGTTGCGGAAACTAATTGCCGATCACATGGTCTATTCCAAAAAAACCTCACCTCATGTTTCGTCTTTCATTGATGCGGACGTTACAGGTATCGTTAAGTGGAGGGAAAAAAACAAGGAGGAGTTCCTGAAAAGGGAAAAGCAGAAGCTGACATACACCCCGTTATTTTTTGAAGCAGCTGCAAAGGCACTGAAGGATTTTCCGATGGTAAACGTATCGGTTGACGGGACAAAGATAATTGTCAGGAAGAATATCAATATAGGAATGGCAACAGCACTTCCTGACGGCAATCTCATTGTGCCGGTGATAAAGAACGCCGATGAGAAAAGCCTTCTCGGACTGGTCAGGGCGGTGAACGATATGGCGGAAAGAGCCCGCGCCGGCAAACTAAAGCCTGATGAGATATCGGGAGGAACTTTTACCATAACCAACTTCGGAACATTCAGGAATACAACGGGGACACCCATTATAAACCAGCCACAGGCCGCCATACTGGGCGTCGGTGCAATTATAAAAAAACCTGCAGTTATAGAAACGCCTCAGGGTGATGCAATTGCAATAAGGCACATAATCACCCTCAGTATTTCGTATGACCACAGGGTAATTGACGGTGCACTGGGCGGAATGTTCCTCGAAAGAGTAGCTCATTACCTTGAAAATTTCCACTCCCGTTACCCGGATGAATGAATAAAAATACACTTAAAAAGATTTAAAAGCCGGTACGTTTGATGCGTTTCCGGCTTTTTTTTTAAAAAAATATTTACAATATTTTACAATTGCCTGTTTGCCTGCACATTGCATTTCATTAAAAAAAATAAAATATTTCTCCGCAGCTATTGACAAGTATTTGATAATTGTTGTAAATTGTATATTAAACAGGCTGGCTAAGCTTAACCCTGTTAGAGATAAAAAGATGAAAATTTGTCTTACCGATGCAAATGGCAAAATGCAACTGATTATTTAAATATATTGTCCCGGTTAATTATTGTTTAACTTTTAAACTTTTTACAGCAATTTTTAACGGTTTCTTGCCTTCTTGAGCCTTCTTGAGCCTTCTTGCTTTACTGCCTTCTTGAGCTTTCTTGAGTCTTATTGCTTTATTGCCTTATTGCTTTATTGCCTTATTGTGTATTCTGTATTTAAGATACTGTCAGGGTTAACGGCTGACCTGAATGCCTAAACAGGGAGCTGCAGTTAACCGGCAGTTTTTGGAAGCTTAACAAAAGAAAAATGCCTTCTTCATTATAAACCAAAAACTTTTATTTATGAAAAGACTGATTTTCTTTTTCACACTCTTCGCGATGTGTGGAGCCACCCTTCTCCATTCACAAACGGTGAGGATCACGGGCACCGTTACCAGTGAGGAGGATGGCCAGCCGCTACCGGGTGTGTCTGTGGTTGTGAGGGGTACAACCATTGGAACCACAACCGATTTTGAAGGAAACTATACGATTTCCGTCCCTGAAGATGCCAACATTCTTGTATTCCGTTTTGTGGGCATGAGAACGGTTGAAATTGCCATTGAAGGCAGAACCGTGATAGATGTTGTGATGGAGCCGGATATTCTGGGACTTGAAGAAGTGGTTGTAACAGCCCTGGGTATATCCCGGGAACGAAGGGGACTGGGTTATGCAGTCCAGGATGTTTCCGGCGCAGATATTGCCGAGGCTAAAGACATGAACTTAGTCAATTCCCTTTCCGGCAGGGTTGCGGGAGTACAGGTAACCGGCAGCAGCGGCGCAATCGGTTCCTCTTCCCGAATTACCATAAGGGGCAACAGCTCCTTCGGGGACAACCAGCCGATGTTCGTTATTGACGGAACACCGGTAAGCAACTTTGCCACTTCCGTATCACAATGGGGTGGTGCAGATTACGGGAACGCCATAATGGATATCGATCCTGCAAACATCGAGTCTATGACAGTTCTTAAAGGCGGTATGGCTGCAGCGCTTTATGGTCAGAACGCAGCAAACGGCGTAATACTTATTACAACCAAGGATGCATCGGGAAGGCCTGCCCCAAGCGGAGTGAATATCTCCAGCGCAGTAAATTTCGAAAACCCCTACATCTTCCCCGACTATCAGAACAAATACGGGCAGGGGCTCAACGGAAGCGAACTGATATACAGGAATTATCTTACAGCAAACGGTTTGACTGAAAGCGAGTACAGTTATCAGCAATTTGCCCTGGACCACACATTCAGGTACTATGACGGAAGAGGAGGCGGACTGTATGACGGGCGTGATGAAAGCTGGGGTGCAAGGCTGGATATTGGTTTAAGTCTGCCGCAATTCAACAGCCCTTATACACTTGACGAAGACGGACTGCCGATATACGATCATACACCCTGGGTTTCAAATCCAAATAATGTAAGGGATTTCTTCGTAGCCGGCCAGACTCTCGACAACCACATTGAGATTTTCGGCGGATCAGGATACCGCACTTCGGCAAGGCTGAGTTTTGCAAACTCAACCTCTACCGGGACCATTCCCAACACCGACCTGAAGCGCAATTCGATAAACTTTTCAGGGACAACCAATGTAACCGACCGTTTGACTGCCAGGGTAACCGGAACATATGTAAGGAATTACAGTGACAACCTTCCTGGCGGCGGATACGAAGCAGACAACGTGATGCAGTCAATTGGCGGCTGGTTCGGACGGCAGGTGGATATGAAAGCACTTGAGGCAAACTGGCAAAGACGTGACCCTTTCGGATATTATTACAACTGGAACCAGACCTACTTCAGCAACCCATACTTCATTGCCAACAGTATGCTTAAAGGAAGGAAGCGCGACAGGTTGTTTGGTAACCTGACAGTGGCATATGAGCTGACTGACTGGCTAAATGTTGTTGGGCGTGTGGGGAATGATTACTTTACCGAAAACAGGAAAAGTGTCTGGCCTGACGGATCAATAGGTGTAGGGGTAACGCAGGGAGGTGCTTTCTGGGAGAATGAACGCTCAAATAACGAATTCAATGCCGACCTGTTTCTCAATTTTGACAGGGAAATATCAAGTGATATAAGGATCGACGGTATGGTGGGAGCCAACTATATGAACAGGACTTACCGCTTTATGAATGTTCAGGCAGATATGCTTACCGTACCTAACCTCTTCACTATAGGTAACGTAAGCGGAACACCAAGGGCCAGCATGTACAACTCTGAGGTGGTAACCAACAGCGTATTCGGTTCGGTTAACATCTCTTACCGCAACTACCTTTTCCTCAATACAACGGCAAGGAATGACTGGTCATCCACCCTGCCTCCGGATGCATGGTCTTACTTTTATCCTTCTGTCGGTTTAAGCCTTGTATTCACTGAAGCATTCAACCTTGAATCGGACATCCTCTCATACGGAAAGGTAAGGGGAAGCTGGGCACAGGTAGGAAAAGCCACAGGACCATATCAAACAGTGGGAACCTACAGTCAGCCGGCCGCAACAATCAGGGGGGTGACACAGTTTTTCCTTGACAGGGAACTGCCCCCCCCGGGACTGAAAAATGAAACAACCACTACCTATGAGGCGGGACTTGAGCTGAACTTCATGATGAACAGGCTGAGGTTTGACGGGACCTATTATAACAACGTTGTAAAAGACCATATAATGGGTGTCAATATCTCCTCTGCTTCCGGTTACAACAGTATGCTCATAAACGCGGGAGAGATTCAGAACACCGGAGTTGAACTCATATTGAGCGGCGACATTATGAGAAACCCCGAAGGGTTCAACTGGAGCGCCACCGTTAACTGGGCAAAGAGCAAAGATATGGTGAACGAACTTTACGGTGACCTTGAAGCATACCAGATATCCTCTTCATGGGGAGGATTGACCATTGAGGCACGTCCGGGGAAACGCTACGGCATGATTATGGGTCCGGGTTTTGCCAGGGATGACCAGGGCAGGGTTATTGTACACCCAACCAGCGGAAGGGTTTTGAAAACTCCTGTTCCGGTAGAAATAGGCAATATTACACCAGACTGGAACGGTGGACTGAGAAACTCTTTCTCCTACAGAAACCTTAACATGAGCTTCCTGCTGGATATGCGCAAAGGCGGTGACCTCTTCAGTGTAACCCACTGGTTCGGGGGATACGCAGGAGTTGCCGGCTTTACGGCCAAAGGAGATATGAGGGAAAACGGGATAATAGTAGGTAAAGATGTTGTTTCTGAATCGGGAGCAGTTCTTGCAGCAACGGATGAAGGGGCAATAGTGAGGGATGAAAACGGATTCCCGGTAGGCAGCGGAGTGGAGAATGATATAGTCATAACGGCCCAAACCTATTTCATGGATTTCTGGGGCAATCCGGAAGCATCGATAATTGACGGATCGTTCATCAAGCTGCGTGAAGTTGTTATCGGGTACGACATACCCCGGGATATTGTCAACAGAATGGGTTTTGTGCGTACAGCAAGGGTATCCTTTGTAGGCAGAAACCTGGCAATGCTTTACAAGCACAAGTCCAACAACATCAATATCGATCCGGAAACAGGCTTCGGTACAGCCAATACAGGTGTGGGTCTTGAGCAATACCAGATCCCTTCCACAAGAAGCCTTGGATTCAGGGTTAACCTTAACTTCTAAACAAGAGTCACTATGAAAAAATTTAAAATAATCTCATCTGCAATGATCGTGCTGGTCTTTCTGTCGGTTTCATGTACAAAAGACTTTGAAGAGATCAACACAGATCCGAACAACCCTGTGGAGGCTCCTTCTATCAATATTATTGCAAATGCAATCAGGTTTTTTACCCAAAACCAGTTCAATCAGTGGGGGGATATGAACGAACCCTCTTCATGGGCAAACCACCTGGGCAAGATACAGTATATTGACGAAGCCCAGTACAAGTTCCGTGAAGGGGTGGTCAATTCACGCTGGTCGGTTGCCTACAACAACATTAATGACCTTGACAAGATAATAGAAAGAGAGTCGGGTGAGGACGGCAACCCAAATTACCTGGCCATTGCGATGACCTACAGGGCACATATCTACCAGAAGACAACAGACCGCTTCGGGAATATCCCCTATACGGAAGCTGCAAAAGGTGACGAGGGTGTAACAAACCCGGAATACGATACACAGGAGTTCATTTATATGGAAATTCTGGACCAGCTGAAGCAGGCAAATCCACTCTACACTCCCTCACCTGCTTTTGCTATTGGGCCAAACGACATTCTTTTCGGCGGGGATATGATGAAGTGGAAAAAATTCACCAATTCATTGCGCCTGAGAGTGGCAACCAGAATCTCCGATGTAGCCCCGTCAGTTGCACAGTCGCACATCGAAGAAATACTGGGAGATCCCTCTACATATCCGATAATGGAAAGCAATGCAGACAACGCCTATCTGTGGTGGCAGACAAGTCCGCCCTACAAAGAGCCGTGGAACGCCGATTCAGACGACAGGGATGACCACGGGATGTGCAAAACGCTTATCGATATCCTGCTGGATTTCGATGATCCGCGGTTACCGGTATATGCAAAACCTGCAACCAGCGACGGTCAGTACAGGGGAGTTGTATCGGGAGCTATTGACGGAACATTTGCGCTTGCCGATATCAGCAGGATAGGTGCTCTCTTCAGGGATGTACCTGACGGATTCACTCCAATTATGAGGTATGCTGAAGTTGAGTTCAAGATAGCGGAAGCCGCCTTCAGGGGGTGGAACACCAACGGTGTAACAGCGCAGCAGGCTTATGAAAACGGAATTGCCGCTTCACTCGACGAGTATGATCTTGAAGGTTATGATGATTACATTCTTGAGCCCGGAGTAACATGGGATAACGACATCGGACAGATTTACCTGCAAAAATGGATAGCGCTCTTTAAAAACGGGAATGAAGCGTGGGCGGAAACAAGGAGGACCGATGTTCCTTTACTGGAACATGCGCCAGGCTCACCGTATGTGGGAGAGCACAACAGGCCTCCTTTCAGGTACCCCTATCCTACAAACGAGGTGAATCTTAACAGTGCAAATGTAGCACCTGAGCTCACAGGAATTGTTAACCATATGTGGGGCAAGAAAATGTGGTGGGATACCCGTACAGGAGTAAATTAACCCCTCGATCACTTAACACCTGAGCAAAAAACCGCCTGCCGGCCTTCCGGTATGGCGGTTTTTCATTTAAAAAGAAGGGATATCATCTTTTTAGTTAAACAAAAAGGGCAGGTTAAATAAAGATACAGACCATACGTCAAAAATATTCAGACAAAAAACCCGGTTACACGTAAAAGATTAATAACCGATTCAGGGTTTTGTTTAAATTTACCTGTTAAAACATCCCTATAAAGATGAGCATCAGGAAAACGGTCATCATTCTTTTCTCATTGCTGACTGCCATAATACCTGCACATTCCCAGCTTTACAGCAATATGCGTGAAGTTTTTGCTGAGGCGGAATCGTTCCTGCTGTTTGAGGAGTACAATGAAGCCCTGTTCCTTTACCGTAAACTCCTTGCCGACAATCCTGAAAACTACTATGTTATTTACCGTATCGGGCAATGCTATCTTAATATTCCGGGTGAGAAAGGCAGGGCTGTTGAATATCTCGAAAAAGCTGCTGAAAACACCGACCAGTCGATTATCAGGCTAAGGCCTGCTTACAGGACCACGGAAGCGCCACCTGATGCTATATTTTATCTTGCAAAGGCATACCACGTTAATTACAGGTTCGAAGAGGCCCTGGAAACATACGGCCGGTTCCTGGAGGTAATGGACGAAAGGGTTTATGACCCTGAAGTGGTCCAGGAACACATGGATGCATCCCAAAATGCTATAGAAAGCACAAAGAATCCTGTTTTTTTCAACAAAAAAAGGCTCGGTGATCATATAAACACGGGTTTTTCAGAAACCAACCCTGTAGTGTCAGG
>SL_3KL_010_SEDDRAFT_10000527_pt1 | contig 31515 bp, 24 predicted proteins | sample SodLakKL_010_SED_2_FD_10381 | JGI IMG/M metagenome (IMG submission 10381)
CTTGACAAAAGGGTAAACACCGGCTTGCCCCAGTGATGCAGCAAAAACTCCGGGTACAGCCAGGAGTAACGCGAGAACTTATAGTGCGTCAGGCTGTCCGCATCCCCGATATAACCTTCCGAGGCCGCCAACACCCAGGAGAAGAACAAAAACAACCCGCCAAGCAATACCCCTGTGCCAAGAGGTTCATTCTTTTTCAGCCAATGGAGAAGATTTGTAGTCATGGGTCAAGTTTGGAGGGTGGAAGCTTTAAGGAAGAAGCTCGAAGCTGGAAGCTGGAAGCTCGAAGGAAGAAGGTGGAAGGGAGAAGGTAGAAGCTGGAAGCCTGAAGCCTGCAGGCTATAACCACGGTCCAGAAATGCTTGTAACTTGTTCATTTTTATGGTTTTATATTCAACTTAGTCGAGGGCTATCGCCCTCTCCGGTTAGTCGGCGCTAAAGCGCCTCTAGTTGTTGGTTCCGGCGCTGCGCGCCTGATAGTTTGGTGGTTTCCATGGCCCATGAGAACCAACAACCAACTAACCAACAACTAACAACTGCCTCGCCCGTTTCCCAGACCATTGGCAGCTTCCCCAACACATGGCCCATGAGAACTAACAACTGGAGGGGCGTCAGCCCCGACTAACCAACAACTGGAGGCGCGCAGCGCCTACAAATTATACCTCAAGATACACCACAAAGCCCGCAAGCCGTCTTTCCAGCCGATCTTCTTGCCATCGGCGTAGTTCCTGCCGTAATAGGAGATTCCTACCTCACAAATGCGCACCCCGGGAATTCTGGATATTTTGGCGGTCACCTCCGGCTCAAAGCCAAAGCGCTGCTCCTTCAGGCTGAGCCCTTTGATCAGATCGGCACGGAAGAGCTTGTAGCAGGTTTCCATGTCGGTCAGGTTCAGGTTGGTGAACAGGTTGGAACAACACGTGAGGATTTTGTTGCCGGCTGTATGCCAGAAAAACATCACACGCCTGGGATAGGCCCCGGTAAAACGGGAACCGTAAACCACGTCGGCATTCCCTTCCCTGACAGGCTGAAGCAGGCGGTCATATTCCCGCGGATCATATTCCAGGTCCGCATCCTGAATGACCAGGTAATCTCCGGTTGCTTCGCGGATGCCTCTGTGCAGGGCCGCCCCTTTCCCCCTGTTGCCCGGCTGATGGTACAACCGGATGGTGGCTTCCGGGTGGTCCTTCATAAACCGGTTCACGATGGCCACCGTATCATCTTTGCTGTCGTCATTGACAATAACCACCTCCTTTTTGAAGCCTTCAAGGGGAGCATCCAGCACACGCTCCAGGATGGCACGAATGGTTGCGGCTTCGTTATAGGCGGGGATAATCACCGAAAGGGTTTGCATTCAGCTTGTATTTACATCAGTTATCCTCTTGACACGTAATCAAATCACAGCCAGTGCCGCACCCGGAGAGGCACGTACATCAAGTCCACTTCCTGAACCGGGACACATCGACCACCACTACAAAAGCCGGGGCACGCCAGCCATCACCACTACCTCAGCCGGTACACACTGGCAGAGTTGGCGGGAAGATCCCAGTTGTCAAACCCGCTGCGCTCCCTGCCGGTAAACACCTCCTTAGCCCCGGAATAACGGGCCCAGCCTTCTTCAAACCGCTCCATGTCCAGCTGGTATTCTTCGTCATTGTTGTTGAGGATTACCATGATGGTGTCCGTTTCATCATAGCGGAAGTACACATACACATTGTCCTCGGGCACAAAATGAAGCAACCAGCCGTAATGCAGCACCGGGTTGTTCTTTCTGAATTCACCCAGGGCAGTGATGTGGTCCACCATCCGATTCTGATCAGGGGTACGTCCTTCACGGGTAAATTTGTTAACCGGATCGTCCGGCCAGCCACCCGGAAAATCGGAGCGCATTTCTCCATGGCCATCATGTTCCCAGGCCGTTTTCAATAACTCCGTACCCGTATATACCTGCGGCATTCCCCTGGTAGTATATATAAAGGTCAGGGCCATCTCCAGTTTGTCAATATCTTCATCCACCCGTGTAAAAAAGCGGTCCGTATCGTGATTGCTGCCAAATACCACCAGGCTGTAAGGGTCGGAATAAAGAAAGTCCTGGGCCAGGCTGTTATACAGTCGCATCATCCCGGAGCCCCAGCCCTGCTCTTCATTGAAGGCCTGACCGATGGCATCGTACAGCGAGAAGTCAAAAAGGGAGGGGAAATTGGAGTCATAGCCGTCATGGTTGTCGACCCCGCCCTGGTAATAACTTGTTATGGCCGGCACACCCGACCAGGCCTCCCCGATAATATTGAAGTTCGGATATTCATTCCGCACATAATGCGCCCAGTCCGACATAAAAAAGCGATCGGCATAAGGCTGGGTATCCATCCGGATGGCGTGAATCCCGGCGTATTCAATCCACCACACGCTGTTTTGTTTCAGGTAGCGGGCCAGCAGACGGTTGCGCTGGTTCAGATCGGGCATGTTGGTATCGAACCAGCCATCAACCATTCGCTCATAGTCATGGCGGGAGCCATGCGGATCCACAATGGTGGTCATCCGGTAGGTGGTGCGGGTAAACTCATCCCACTGGTTGAGCCAGTCGGGTGAAGGCAAATCCTCCATCCACCAGTGGTAATGACCGCAATGGTTCAGGATAATATCCTTCACGGTCTTAATCCCCATTTCTTCCGCTTCCCGGACCATGCGCCGGTAATCTTCGTTGGTACCGTACCGGGGGTCGATCTTGTAGTAATCGGTGGTCGCATACCCGTGGTAGCTGTATCTTGGCTGGTCATTTTCCAGCACCGGATTCAGCCACATGGCGGTAAATCCCATCCCGGCAATGTAATCCAGGTTGTTGATAATTCCCGGAATGTCGCCCCCATGGCGTCCGTCCGGATCGCTTCGGTCTGCCCGCTCCAGCATCCCGGGCTGGTCATCCAGCGAAGGGTCGCCGTTGGCAAAACGGTCCGGCATAAGCAGGTACATCGCATCCGACGCATTCACCCCCTCGCGGTAATAGGCGTCAGGGTCACGTTCCCTCAACTCGTAATTATAGGTATATACTTCCTCCCCTTCAGCCATGAACCGGATAGGCAGGTCACCCGGCCTGGCATCGCTGATATCCAGATAAATAAACAGGTAATTGGGACTTTCCACAGCCACCACCTCCCTGATGTGTACCCCCGGGTAGTCAATGTCCACCCTGGTGGCCCCGATTTGGTCCGCATAGACCATGATCTGCAATTCGGTGTGAACCATGTCCGTCCACCAGAACGGGGGTTCCACCCGCTCAGGTGCTTCCTGTGCCTGCAGGGGCAGCCCGTAGCCGGTGAGCACAATTAACAAGCACAATACAATGAACAACAATCTCTTCTTTTTCATCTTTTTTCGTTTTTTTTGGGATGCGAAAGCGCACTTATGCCTCAACCAGCGCACGTGCCTCATCCAGCACCTTGTCAATTTTATTTCCTTTAAGTCCCAGGGTGTTCAGTATCCCGGGCTTTTCCAGCAGTTGCCTGCACAGAACGACCTCTTTATCCAGCAAACCCTGTTTCTGTTTGCGATTGAGCAACGTAAGCACCGTAACCGGAAAAAGACCCGTTTGTTCCACCATGTCTTTCAGGCTTTCTTTTCTGGGATAGTCCCAGCTCACCATCCTCAGTCCGATACACCTACCGTAATCCATGGCATCTTTGGTAAACCGGGTATTGGTCACCACCCAGCCGTGAAAAGTTCTGTTTTCCAGCCCGGGGGTGGATTTCCACCGCTTTTCAATGTCCTGGAAACGGGCATGAATATAGAGGGGCACCTTTACATTGCACTGCTTTCCCTGGCTGTTGTAATACTTACATTCCACCATAAACTGCTGGTGGTCGTTGTGGGCCACCACATCCACCTCGTGTTCCACGCATTGCCCCCTCACCTGCTTCCCTACCTCAACGCTGTAGCCCATGTTTTCAATAACCGCACCCACAAAATGCTCGAAGGGATAGCCGGAAGGGCCCAGTTCCATGATGGCTTTTTTCAGGCTGTAGCGCGCAGCCGTTGATCGCTGGAACTTTCGCAGCAGCTGAAACGCCCTGCGGTAAATTTCTTTGGTGGTGATGCCGTCCTTGAGATAGGCCTCAAGGGCATCCTCAACCTTGCCTGTCAATTGCGGGGAAGCCCCGGAGCGCTGCAGGGAGGCGCGAAGTTTCTCCGGGTCAAAGACTTCCTTTTCGCCAGAGTATTTTTCAACCAGAATCTTTTCGCTCATACCTGTCAATTTAGTGGCTAAATATAATAAGAAAATGTAACTTTATTTTCAAAACCGGGATATGCAAAATTTTCACGTTTACAAGTCGTCGGCCGGAAGCGGCAAGACCTACACCCTGGTAAAGGAGTACCTCAAGATCGTATTGAATAACCCCGGTGCAGTGCGGCACATCCTGGCCATCACCTTTACCAACGCTGCTGCAGCAGAAATGAAAGAAAGGATTATTGAAGGTCTGGGACTGGTGGCCGCATTGGGAGAGAACCCGACTCCGGAGAAAGACGCACACCCCGGCAAAGAGGCCAGCCAAAAAAAAGGCCGGGCACTGCTCACCCAAATCATGGAAGACGGGAAAAAGGAGGGGATCACCCCGCTTCAGGAAGAACAGCTGATCCGCAATGCAAAGCTTGTCCTTAAAAAGATCCTTCATCAATACAGCGACTTTTCAGTAAGTACCATTGACAGTTTTGTACACCGGGTGATACGGACATTTGCCTTCGACCTGCGCATCCCGCTGCATTTTGAAGTGTCACTGGATGCAGAAGCCCTGCTTAAACAAGCCGTGGACCTGCTGATCAACCAGGTTGGCCGTGACAAAAAACTGACCGCCCTGCTGGTAACTTATATTGTCAGCCAGGCTGACGACGAGCAGGATGTCCGCATCGAACAGCACATCACCCGGCTGGCAAAGACACTCACCGATGAAGAAAGCAGCAGATACATTGAGCAGCTGAAGGAGGTGGAGATGCAGGACTTTCAGCAACTGGCCGGGAAATTGAAAGGACAGGTGAAGGCGTTTGAAGAGAAGGTTGCCCGGGAGGCCGGGGCCGCTCTGGAGCTGATACACCGCCAGGAGCTCCCGCCGGAGGCCTTCTACCGCGGCAAAAACGGCATATACAGCTACTTCAGGCATCTTGCCGGGGGCAATATCAGGGAAAAGATCCGCCCGGGCAGCTACGTAAAAACCACCATTGATGAGGACAAATGGCTATCGGGAAAGTGCACCGCAGCGCAGAAAGAGTGCATCACGGCGATCAAAGGTGAGCTTATACAGTACTTTGAACGCATCCAGTCCCTGGCGGAAGAAAGCCTGGAAACCTACCTGAACAGGCAGGCCGTATTGCGCTCCATTTTCCCGCTGGCCGTACTTAACGAAGTGGAAAAAATGCTGGAGGAGATCAAAACCGACAACATCCTCCTCCACATTTCGGATTTCAACAAACGGATCGCAGCCATCATCACGGAACAACCGGTACCCTTTATTTATGAACGGCTGGGCGAGCGTTACCGTCATTATATGATCGACGAATTCCAGGACACCTCCATGCTGCAATGGCAGAATCTGCTTCCGCTGGTAGAGAATTCCCTTTCCTCCGGCCATATGAGCCTGGTGGTCGGAGACGGCAAACAGGCCATTTACCGTTTCCGCAACGGAGATGTGGAACAGTTTGCCAACCTGCCGGCCCTCACCGGGGAGCTCAGGGAAATATCCAAACCCGAATGGGAAGTCACCTTGCAAAACAACTACCGGGAGATCTCCCTGGATACCAACTGGCGGTCAGCCCGGGAAATCGTCGGTTTCAACAATGCGTTTTTTCAGTTTACACGCAAGCAGCTGCCCGAAGACATGCAGGGCATCTACAAAGAAGTAAAGCAAGAAGCCCGGCCTGACAAAGAAGAAGGCCATGTGAGTATTCGCTTCATGGAGGGGGCAAACAAAAAAGAATTGCAGGAAAACACCCTGCGGGAAATACCGGGCATTATCAGGCATTGCCGGGAAGCAGGGCATCCCCTGCAGGACATCACCATTCTCTGCCGGGCCAATGAAGAAGCCAGCATGGTGGCCAGGATGCTGCTGACAGAAAACATCCCCGTGATTTCTCCCGACTCCCTGCTGCTGAGCTACAGCCCCGAAGTCAACTTTTTTCTGTCCATCATCACCCTGCTGGACAATCCTGCCGACCCCGTGGCTGCAGCCGAAATGGTCACTTTCCTGCACCAGGGCGGACACATCACCACGCCCCCTGCCCTGCATGAATGCCTGAGAGAAGCAGGGCTCAGCGGGAAGAAGTCAACGGGCGGGTCCTCCCTGCTTCCGGGCCTTGAAAAACTCATGCATGCCAACGGCATCGACTTTTCCTTCCGGGTTTTCGAACACCAGAACATCTATGACACCTGCGAGACCATACTCCGTCACTTTTTCGCCGGAGATGCATCCCCCAACCCTTTCGTGGCCTACTTTACCGATGCCGTTTACGATTTCTCAGAAAAGCACATGCTGTCGTATGCCGACTTCCTGGAATGGTGGGAAGAGAACCAGCAAAAATACTCCATAGTCATTCCCGAAGGTACTGAAGCAGTGCGGGTAATGACTGTCCATAAGTCCAAAGGGCTGCAGTTTCCCGTCGTAATCCATCCTTTTGCCGTGCAGCGACCTGACAAACTGACCAGGAAAGGCTTTTGGACCGGGGGAGTATCAGCCAGTGTCCCGGAACTTCCAGCAGTCTGGCTTGAGATGAGCAAAGCCGCCCTGGCCGGCACCCCTTACGAAGGAGAATGGGAAAAAGAAAAGGAGAAAACTTTCCTGGATATGCTCAACGCCACCTACGTGGCCTTTACCCGCTCTTCCGAGAAGCTTTTCATCCTCTCCGGCAAAGAAGCAAACAATTACAAACCCGATTCGGTCAACGGCATGCTGCACGATTTTCTGGTGAGTAAAGGATTGTGGGATGACGAAAAAGCTTGTTATCACTTCGGTACATTCGGGCCTTCAGCCGGAAAAGTCGCTCCCCCGGAGCCGGAAATGGATTATTTCCGCCGGCTCATGTCGGAACAGTGGACCAGGGCCCTGCGGATCCGCTCGCATCAGGCTGAAAGAAGCAGCCTCCTGGAAGGGGCCGACCCGCTGGAACGGGGAAACCTGCTGCACCGTGCCATGGAGATGATCGACAGCCATAATGATGTGGAGGAAGTACTCGGTCAGATGGTCGCCAACGGGGAGATAGACAGCAGCAAGCAGGCTGAATGGAAAGAAAAAATCGGACAGATTTTGTCCGACCCGCTGCTGGCCCCCTGTTTTTCTCCCGGTGTACGGGCCAGAAAAGAAGCAGGCCTGTTTGATGAGGACGGAACCTTTTACCGGCCTGACCGGGTGGTGTTCCTGGAAAATGAGACCGTCATCCTGGATTACAAAACAGGCAAGGCCTACCAGAAACACCGGCAACAGATGGAGGGCTACGCACGCATCCTGCAATCTATGGGTTACCCGGATGTGAAAAAACTGCTGGTTTACCTGGACAAAGGGGTCGCAGAAGTCGTTTAAATTTTTCCTGCAGAATCAACTGCCGGTTTAAGGATTTATTTGTATTTTGATTCCGGAATAATTAAATCTGAAACAGCTGAATCAGCGACTACCTTTCCATGCCGCTGCATGAAAAGGTGAATCAATGAACACCCGACCCTGTCGCTACATTTAACCATGTTGTTACAACTAACACCAGCCCCTATGTCCACACAAGAGCTCATCCGGCAATTTGATCCCGGGCAGGACAACTTGCTGAATATCCTGCATGCCCTGCAAAACACCCATCCACAGAATTACCTGACAGAAGAGGCCCTTGAAGAAACCGCCCGTTACCTAAAAATGACCAAAGCGGCGGTATTCGGCGTTGCCGGGTATTACTCCATGTTCAGCCTGAAGCCCCGGGGCAGACATGTGATCCGCATCTGCATTTCACCTGTTTGCGAGATCATGAAAGTCAACTCCATGATCCCGGTCATTGAAGGCGTGCTGGGCATAAAAACCGGGGAAACCACCAATGACGGGCTTTTCACCCTGGAAACCGCCGAATGCCTCGGCCAGTGCCAGGAAGCCCCCTCCATGATGATTAACGACAAGGTATTCAATAACCTCAGCGAGGAAAAGATCCGGGAGGTCATCACCAGAATCCGGTCAAAAAAAAGCTAAAAGGTCATGATACAGGAAACCAGAATTGTGCTGAAAAACGCCGGGAAGATCGACCCGGAAAACATTGACGATTACCTGAAAGCAGGTGGTTATGAAGGATTGCGAAAGGCGCTTTCCATGCGCCCGGTGGAGGTCATTGACGAACTGCTGGAAGCGGGATTGCGGGGCCGCGGCGGGGCAGGGTTCTCCACGGGCATGAAACAACGCTTCACCAGTGAGTCCTGTCTGCGCTGTCCGCAGCGATACGTGGTCGTCAATGCCGATGAAGGGGAACCGGGCACCTTTAAAGACAGGGTGATCATGGAACAAGACCCCCACCTCTACCTGGAAGGAACCATCATTGCCGCATGGGCCATCCAGGCCACCAAAGGCTATATATACCTCCGCGGAGAATATACCGACTCCATCAAAAAGACGAAAAAAGCCATTGAGGATGCGTACGAAAGGGGGTACCTCGGGAAGAACATCATGGGATCGGATTTCAGTTTCGATGTGGAAATCAGACTGGGCGCCGGCTCCTACCTCTGCGGCGAAGAGCTGACCATGCTGGAATCCCTGGAAGGGAAAAGGGGCACCCCCCGCATCAAGCCACCCTTCCCGGCCGAAAAGGGCTTGTTCAGCATGCCCACCCTGGTCAACAACGTGGAAACCCTGGCCAATGCGCCACTCATTCTGAGCAAGGGAAAAGCCTGGTACCAGGGCATCGGCACAAAGCGATCGCACGGAACAAAGATATTTACCATCAGCGGACAGGTAAACAAACCAGGGCATTATGAACTTCCCATGGGGGTAACCCTTGAGGACCTCATCGGACTTGCCGGCGGAATGCGCGGCGGACGCCCTTTCAAAGCCGCACTGCTGGGGGGTGCTGCCGGCACTTTTGTAGACAGCAGCATGCTGAAAGAGCGGATGACGTACGACAACCTGAAGGAAAAAGGAGCCACGCTGGGGTCCGGTGCCGTGATCATCATGGCAGCGGAGGATTCGGTGGAGCAGATCCTGCATAACTGCCTGCGGTTTTTCCGACACGAATCCTGTGGCAAATGTGTGCCCTGCCGTACAGGTACAACCATTCTTGTGAAAAGATCCGAACAATTACTGAGCGGACATTCCGATCGCAAAACACTGGTACAGCAAATGTTGCGGGAATCAGAAATGATGGCCGCCACTTCTTTATGCCCGCTGGGCCAATCACCCATACTCCCCTTGAAATCAGCCGCGCGTTATTTTCTGGAACACTAAACACCATCCCATGTCTGAAAAGATTCACTTAACCATCGATCACAAAACCATAGTGGCCAAAGAAGGGGCCAACCTGTTGCAGGTCGCCGAAGACAACGGCATCCGGATCCCCCATTTGTGCTACCATCGAAAACTTTCGCCCACAGGAGCCTGCCGCCTGTGCATTGTAAAAATCAAGGATCAGCGGGGCATGATCGCCTCCTGCGGCATCACAGTGAAAGACGGCATGGAGGTCACCACCTCTGACGATGAACTGGAAGAGGCGCGAAAATACCTGCTGGATTATCTCCTGGCCGAGCACAATGAAGAATATGACGGCGCTTACGAGGATGAGTTCCGGGAATTGTGCCGGCGTTACGGGCTCGACAAAAAAGAAAACCGCACCTTTCCTTCCATCTGGAAAGAAATGAATTACCCAAAAGACGAGTCTTCCCCGGTACTCACCTATGATGCCGCAAAATGCATTCGCTGTTTCCGGTGCATCAAGGGTTGCGATGAGGTACAGGGAAAAAATGTGCTTTCCTTTACCAGTCGCGGCATCAGCAGCTATATCGTGGGCGGGTTTGACAAATGGGGAGAAAGTGAATGCGACGGATGCGGTGAATGTATCCAGCTATGCCCCACCGGTGCCATCGTGGAAAAACCGCATCGCGAAGAGCTCAGACTTGATGAAAAAACCACTAAAGTACAGACCACCTGCCCCTACTGCGGTGTAGGCTGCCAGCTGGAGCTGGTTGTGCAAAACGGCCGCATCCTGAGAAGCAACGGCGTGGAGGGGGTAAGTCCCAACGATGGCCGTCTTTGTGTCAAAGGGCGTTTTGGCTGCGATTATGTGCAGCATCCTGAACGCCTGACCAAACCCCTGATCAAAAAGGACGGGCAGTTTGTGGAAGCCAGCTGGGATGAAGCCCTTGACCTGGTGGCCGCCAAATTTGCGGAAATCAAGGAGAAATACGGGCGGAAAGCCCTGGCCGGCTATGCTTCGGCCAAGGCCACCAATGAAGACAATTACCTCTTCATGAAGTTTGTCCGGACAGTTTTTGAGAACAACAACATCGACTATTGCACCCGTCTTTGTCATGCTTCCACGGTAACGGCCATGCTGCGCTCCCTGGGCGACGGAGCGGGAAGCAACTCCATCGAGGACTATGCAGAAAGCGACTGCATACTTGTGACAGGGAACAACATGATCGAAACACACCCCGTCACAGCTACCTACGTAAAGTATGCAGCACAACGAAAAGGGGGAAAGATCATCATCATTGACCCCAAGTGGACCCCTCTTGTGGATCACGCGCATATCTGGCTGCAGCCCAAACTGGGCACCGACGTGGCACTGCTTAACGGGATGATCCACGTGATCATCAAAGAAAACCGGATTGACAGGGATTTCATTGAGAAGCGCGTGGAAGGTGGGATGGAGTCATTCGAAGCCCTGAAAGAACTCACAGAAAAATACACGCCCGAAAAAACAGAAGAGATCACCGGGGTAAAAGCCAGCCTTATTGCAGAAGCGGCAAGGATATATGCCGGGGCAAGGCAACCGCTGATCGCCACTGGCATGGGCTTCAGCCAGCAGGTTACCGGCACACACAATGTGTTCAGCCTGATCAATATGATGCTGATCACCGGGCAGATCGGGCGAAAGGGAGCAGGGCTGAATCCGCCACGGGGCCAGAATAATGTGCAGGGGGTTTCCGACGTGGGAGCTTCCCCGTTTACCTATCCGGGATACATTCCGGTGGATGATAAGGAAAACCGGCGAAAGGTGGCTGAAATATGGGGAATTCCCTTTGAAAAGCTGGACGGTGAAAAAGGCCTGTCGACCGTGGAGATCATGCAGGCAGCCTATGAAGGTCAGGTCAAGGGGATGTATGTCATGGGCGAAAACCCCATGCTCACCGATCCCAACCTGAACCACACCCTGGAAGCGGTGAAGAAACTGGACTTCCTGGTCGTCCAGGACATTTTCCACACCGAGACCACCCCTTATGCGGACGTGATTCTTCCCGCAACGGCCTTCGCCGAGAAAGAGGGCACTTTTGTAAACAGCGACCGCCGTGTACTCCGTGTCCGCAAGGCAGTGGCCCCACCCGGGGAGGCACGGCAGGACTGGCATATTGTGGCTGAAATTGCCCGCAGAATGGGCACTCCCATTGGCGATTACCCGAATGAGGCTGCAATTTGGGATGAAATTGCACAGACAGCTCCCATATTTGGCGGGATCAGCTATGACCGACTGGAAAAACAAGGCATACAATGGCCCTGTCCGGAAAAAAGCCATCCCGGCACCACCACCCTTTTCACTGAAAAGTTCAATACGAAAAACGGTCTGGCCAAACTACACCCGGTCGACTATGCGGAACAGAGCGAAAAGGCCGACAACCAGTATCCGTTTATCCTGAATACCGGGAGAATCCTCTATCAGTACCACTCCTCTACCATGTCGAGGCGCAACAAGGCCCTGACCGACTTTGCCAATGAAGCCTACCTGCTGATCCATCCTGATGATGTGCAAAAACTCGGCCTTTCGGAGGAGCAGAAAGTACACATCACCTCCAGGCGGGGGACAATCAGTTCGGTGATCCGCAGCAGCAGAGAGGTGCTGCCGGGTGAATTGTTTATGCCGTTTCATTATGCCGAAGCGCCTGTTAACAAACTGACCAGTGATGAACTGGATCCTTTTTCGAAAATTGCCCCGTTCAAACTTTCGGCGGTTAAAATTGAACCGGCACATTGACGACCCGCATTTGATAAATTACTATTTTTGTGGCGTTTGAAAATGCAACGCAACAAAAAAAGACGCTTATCGTCTGTGCAATGAGGAAGATATATGCATACCGAAAATATTGCTGAAGGGATCATTCGCTTAAAAAAAGAGCGGGACGCGGTTATCCTGGCTCATTATTACCAAATACCGGACATACAGAACATTGCTGATCATGTGGGGGATTCATTCGCCCTGAGCAAGCTGGCGGCAGAACTTCCCCAAAAGGTCATCGTTTTTTGCGGGGTGGATTTTATGGCCGAAAGTGCAAAATTGCTGAGCCCGGACAAAACCGTGCTGCTTCCCGTAAAACATGCCGGCTGCCCCATGGCAGACATGGCCACGGATGCTGACGTCCGTAACATGAAAGCACAGCACCCGGATGCAGCCGTGGTATCTTATGTGAATTCATCCACTGCGGTGAAAGCAGTCAGTGATATTTGTTGTACCTCTTCCAATGCCATCAGGGTGATCCGCTCCCTCCCCCATGAGAAGATTATTTTTGTGCCTGACAAGAACCTGGGCGGATATGCAGCGGAACAGGTCCCGGAAAAAACCTTCATCCTCCACGATGGCTATTGCCCGCCCCACGAGGATGTGATGGCCATTGACGCAAAACTGGCGCGGGAACAACACCCGGATGCCCAATTGCTGGTTCATCCCGAATGCCGGAAAGAAGTGAGGGATCAGGCTGATTTCATCGGCAGCACCGCACAGATCATCAAATATGCCGGCGAAAGCGACCACAATGAATTTATCATCGGCACCGAACAGGGAATTCTCCACCCGCTTCGAACAGCCAACCCGGATAAAACCTTTCATATGCTGACAGGCCATTTTATTTGCCCCAACATGAAAAAAACCACCCTGCAGCACCTCTATGAGAGCTTGCAGGAGAACAGGCATGTGATTGAAATTGACCGGAAGATGGCCGAACGGGCCCGCAAACCGCTTGAGAGGATGCTAAAATGCTGATCACAAATCAACACTGCCCGCATAACAATACCAACAAATGACCACCTGACCCCAAGCGGTGGAATACCAACACTGATGCCTATGCGCCGTTACATCTTCGATAAAGATCTGAGCACAATGCCATCCAAAAGCTACGACGTGGTGATTGCCGGTGGCGGGCTGGCAGGGTTGTACACGGCGCTTTCACTGGATAAAAAACTCTCCTGTGCCATTCTGGTCAAAGATGAACTGTTTACCTGCAATTCCTCCCTGGCCCAGGGCGGGATCGCAGCGGTCACCCGCAAGGAAGATGACACCACCCGGCACCTGGAAGACACCCTGAAAGCCGGGGGGACTGTCACCAATGAACGGATGGCCCGCATGATGATAGAAAAAGGGGCTGCTGAGGTAATCAGGCTGACTGATTTCGGGGTCAGGTACGACACAGGTACCGACGGTCATTGGTACAGCACCCGTGAGGGTGGGCACACCGAAGACCGGGTACTGCATTGCGGGGGAGATGCCACGGGTCATCACATGATCGGCAAACTGGTGGAAGCCATCAGGCAGCGGGGCAATATCGATATTTTGGAAAACCACTTCATGATTGATGTGGTTACCAGTGATCGTGAGGCGGTATGCGGCATGGTGGTTTATGGGCAGGATTATACATTCCTTTCCGCACCCAGGGTAGTGATCGCCACCGGGGGAATCGGGGCACTCTACCAGTATACCACCAACCAGGAAGGCATTACCGGCGACGGAATCGCAGCAGCGATGCGGGCCGGGGCAAAAACATGCCATATGGAATTCGTACAATTCCACCCCTCTGCCTTCTACAACAAGAAATCCGGAAAATCCTCCTTCCTCATATCTGAAGCCGTCAGGGGAGAAGGCGGCATATTGCGCAACGAAAATGGTGAAGCCTTCATGGAGGGTCGTCATCCCATGAAAGACCTGGCCCCCCGCGATGTGGTGGCCCGGGAAATCTTCAGGGAGATGGAAAAACACCAACGCCCTTGCGTATACCTCGATATTACCTCACGCGGCCGCGACTACCTGTCAAAACGCTTCCCGAACATATCTGAGCGCTGCCGTGAACAGGGAATAGACATCAGCAAAGAGTGGATCCCCGTTGCTCCGGTGCAACATTATTTTATGGGCGGGATACGTACCGATGAATTCGCACAAACAAACCTCAAAGGACTATACGCCTGCGGAGAAGCAGCATGTACGGGGGTACACGGGGCCAACCGGCTCGCCAGCAACTCCCTGCTCGAGTGCGTCTTTTTTGCCAGGCAATGTGCCGCCCACATCAATCACAATCCCCTTACAACCCCTGCAGCCCCCGGTATCAGGCTTCCTGAAAAAAAGAGGAACATGGAAGATGTGGCAGCCATGCGCCGCCAGATCCGGCAGAACATGCAAAAATATGGCGGGATCGTCCGGAACCAGTACGGTCTGCTCCAGGGGCTGCGCACCATCAACTGCACCATCCGGAGGCTGGAAGAGGTAACACTGCGCCCCCCGGAGGAAACCAGTGTTTTAAATATGGCCCTGGTAGCAAGGGAGATCCTGTCATCCGCACTGGAAAGACAGGAAAGCACCGGGGCCCACTTTCGTGAAGATCAATCATCCATTTAAAACTTACTGCATATGCACGATTATATAAACCTGGATCGCCTGATTGCACAGGCGCTGGCAGAAGACCTGGGGTCAGGCGACGTTACCACCAACAGTGTAGTGCCCCCGGAAACCAGGATCAGCGGACAGTTTACCATGAAGGAAGAAGGTGTGGTCTGCGGACTGGCAGTAGCTCAAAGGGTTTTTTCCCGGCTAGACCCGGACATCCGTTTTATCCCGCGCTGCAAGGACGGTGACAAGGTGAAAGCCGGCAGCGCGATCGCTGAAATCAGCGGACCCGCAGCGGGCATCCTCAGCGGTGAAAGGCTGGCACTTAATTTTCTTCAGCGCTTGTCGGGGATCGCCACCAAAACCCAAAGCCTGGTCAGCCAGGTTGCCGGCACCGGTACAAAAATCGTTGATACCCGGAAAACGACACCCGGTCTGCGTATCCTGGAAAAATACGCGGTGCGGACGGGCGGAGGTCAAAACCACCGGATGAACCTGGCCGACGGTGTACTGATCAAGGATAACCACATCAGGGCAAGCGGGGGGATCACCACTGCCGTTGAGGCTGCCCGCAAAAAGGCACCACGGACCCTGAAAATTGAAGTCGAGGTGGAATCGATCCGTGAGGTGGAGGAAGCCGTGAAAGCCGGTGCCGACATCATCATGCTGGACAATATGCCCACAGAGCTGATGGCAGAGGCCGTGAAGCTGATCAACGGGAGGGCCCTTGTGGAAGCTTCCGGAAACATGGACAACAGGGACCTCCGGGAAGTGGCCAATTCCGGTGTAGACATGATCTCGCTGGGTTCACTGACACACAGTGTACGCGCACTTGACATCAGCCTCAGATTTGACAAACCGGAGAACTGATCACTCCGCGACAGCCAGTTGAAACACAGTGCGGAAGGTTTGAGTCCTTTGCAGCACATCCAGGCTGGCTGTTCTTGCGGGTCCGCCATCGCCACGGACCTGCCTGTCACCCGGCCAGCCCACTACCGTTTCATCACGCCTTCCGGGCACCGGCCTGTAAAGCCCGCTGCCACGAGGCCCTTCATTCTCCTGCCCCATATAAATGCCAAGCACCGAAATACCGATGGCCATGGCATCCCTTTCTGCCGGATCAGCCAACGCCACAGGAAAAAAGCGTAGCGGAATAACTGCCCGGTAATACATATTTTCCGATTCATCCATCTGCATCCTCACCATCACACTTCCGGGATGAAGATGGCCGACCGGTCCGCTTTCCATTCCGGGAAAACCGGCCACATACATGGTGGTCCGCTCAGCCAGCGCATTGTTGACGGCAACAGGACGGGAACCCTGCCTTCCCGACAAGGGCATCTGCATGACCTCTGCTGCACTTTCATTATCAGTGTAAAAAGGAAAAAGTATGGTCATATGCGATTCTTCCATACCAAGGGTATCGAAGTCAAGCTGTACCCCGGCGCGCAACATTTTCAGCTGTGTGGGCCTGTCAGCTGTCTTCAGATAAATGTAGAGATTGTCGCTGTCATTGGTAATGGCGTAATCCAGGTTGCCTGTAGGATCCTGGTGCGCGGAAGCTTCCCAGTCAAGAGGGATCATATCGGACTGTAAAACAGCTGGCTGCCACTGGCTCTGATAGATGACCTTTTGAGAGCATCCCGCAGCCAGCATCACAAAAAGGACCAGCAGGGATAATTGTCCGGGTAAGCGCCTGTATTTGTTCATCACATCAGGAATTTGGTGTAACCCAAATTTACGATATTTTTTCACAGACCGTATGCCCCCTGCAAACAAAACAGCCCCTTCCGGGACAGGTTTTTATTACCTTTGTAGTTCATCACATGGCAGCTAGGATATGTTTGACAAAGCGGATAATACAAGAAAGGTCAGATCTTCGGCACTGAAAGTCAATAAGGGGATTGAACAACCCTCATCCCTGAACGATCAGGCAGCGGACAGTTTCCGGATTCGCAGAAGGCCGGTACTCCAACCAGAAGATTATGTAAAGGGAATCCTGGCCGGAGACAGGGTCATGCTCAGCCGCGCCATCACCCTGATAGAAAGCTCATTAAGCAGTCACTACGCCCTGGGGCAAAAGGTTATCGAACAGTGCATTCCCCACTCGGGAAACTCCCTGAGGGTGGGGATTACCGGAGTTCCCGGTGCTGGGAAAAGCACGTTTATTGAAGCCATGGGGCAATACCTGATCAGTCAGGGCCACAAAATTGCCGTACTGGCCGTGGACCCCAGCAGTGAAGTGTCCAAAGGAAGTATCCTGGGGGATAAAACAAGGATGGAAAAACTTTCCGTGGATGAAAACGCCTTTATCCGCCCCTCTCCCTCTGCCGGATCACTCGGGGGCGTGGCACGGAAAACCAGGGAGATCATCATCCTGTGCGAGGCAGCCGGGTACGACATTGTTTTTGTGGAAACAGTGGGTGTGGGGCAATCGGAAGTGGCCGTACATTCCATGGTTGACTTTTTCCTGCTGCTGATGCTGGCCGGCGCCGGCGATGAGCTCCAGGGGATCAAACGGGGAATCATCGAAATGTGTGATGCCATGGTGATCAACAAAGCCGACGGGGACAACCGGAATAAAGCACTTTCTGCCCGTTCACAGTACGAAAACGCCCTTCACCTCTTTCCCCCGCCCCCCACAGGATGGACCCCTGAAGTCACCACCTGCTCATCCATCGAAAAAACCGGGATTGACCATGTCTGGGAGATCATCCGGAAGTTTGAGCAGATGATGAAGGAAAGGGGGCACTTTGCGGAGAAAAGGAATAAGCAGCAGCGCTACCGTCTTTACGAAACCATCAATCAATCCCTAAAAGATCATTTCTACAATGATCCCGCTATCGTAAAGGAACTGGAAAAAATGGAAGAAAACCTGGCCTCCCGAAAGATGACCTCATTCCAGGCCGCCACCCATTTACTGGACACTTATTTTGGCAGATACGAAATACCTGATCCTCCCTCAGCTGACACCACATGAAACGCCTCATCCTTTACGCAGGGCTGGTTTTAACCCTGACTGTCCGCCCCCCGGGGGCAGCTGTTTCCGCACAGGACGGCACAGACCCCGCCGGGCAGCAGAATGAAGAAGGCCCCACCCTGGTCATTTCGTACGGCCTGAATGCGGGGGCCTATTTTGCCCACGACGGTACGGCCAATTACTACAACGGCAGCGGCCGGCACAACCTGGAAGAGGCCATCAACCGGCGGCACAACTACAACCGGATCCGGGAATCACTCAACTATGATTTTGAATTGCACCAGCTTCCCGCCGACATGGCCTATAGCCCGGCCATCATGGTGGGTATATTCGGGGGTCTTCATTTCACCGACAGAACAGCCCTGTACGGATCAGCCAACTTTACCAGGTTGTCAGCACAGGATCAGTTCACCCTGGAGTTAAACCGCCCGAGTTTTATTGAGGGAGACAACATCAAAGCCTATTCCGTTTACGGCAAAGAAGAGCGCTCAGAGATCATGATCGGGCTGCGCCATGTTTACCATTCCTCACAATCTTATCTTCATCCTTATTTTGAGCTGGGGGGAAGCATGACGGGAACCCGCATCCGGCAGAACGGCATTCGCATTGAAGGCAGTACCTATACCATCAGAAAGCCAGCTGACAGATATTACAATGTCCGCGACGACGGCATCGGTTTTGGTGTCTGGGCCGGTAGCGGGGTCAGGATGGACGTGGGTGAATCCTATGCCTTTGACCTGGGGGTCAACAGCAATTACACCAGGATCAACCTGGGGGAGCACAATAACTACCAGCTGCAATTCACTTTGTTTGTCAGGCTGTACCTGAGCCACGGGCCTTCCCGGGCAGGTTAACCAGGATCTTGCCGGCCACCCACCAGCCACCTGAAAGGATCAGGCGATCCGGGATCAGGAGGAACCGGACAGGTTGAATTTTTCAGGACGGCGGGCATGTTTATCGCGGTAAAAATCTTCGATGATCTTAAAATCTGCTTCAAAATCGCCACTGGGAATGATCATTTTGCCCACCCCACCCTCTTTTTTTCTGTAATCCAAAAACCCCAGAAAGATGGGAACCTGCGCCTGCAAAGCGATGAAATAAAATCCACGCTTCCATTTGTTGACTCGCTGCCTTGTACCTTCAGGGGTGATCAGCAGGTGAAACACCTCATGCCGTTCAAACTTCTCTGTGACCTTTTTCACGGTTTTCTGACTGTACCCCCTGTCAACGGGCACCCCACCGAGCCACCTGAGCAAGGGGCCAGCCACAGGGGTAAACGCCTCTTTTTTGATGAGGATTTTTGGCCGGATGCCATACATGAAAAATGCCAGGCGGCCTATGAAAAAATCCATATTGCTTGTGTGGGGAGCCATGACAATCACGGCCTTGCGGTAATCAAGGGATACCCTGGTGTAGATATTCCACCCCATCAGCTTAAGAATCAGACGCGCAAGCACTCTCATTTGTTATATGGTTGGTTGTGCCGGGTAATAAATGGGAATCAGGCAGGACAAAGATACAATTCTTTGTCTTTTGAATCCAGCCATACCGCCAAGTCCGGCGATACTGCCGCTGCGGACTCCGGTTGCCATCCTTACCGACCCCTTAAAACCGGCTGTAAACAGGCAGCAAACCAGCCACAAACCGGCCACGGACCGGCAACGCACATGACAAGACGAACACATACCCCTTCTGTTGGAAAATCAGAACCAATTCTTTAACTTTGACCATCCCAAAGGGACGATCATGATCCAGATAGTGTACACTCCCAAGCACATATACCGCAACCTCAAGAGGCGCGACACTTACCCCTTTTAAGCCTCTGTACAGCCGGCCGGCTCCTTGCTGACCCTGACGGCCAGCTCCCTGCCCGACCCGGCTGATCAGCTCCTAACCGGATCAGGCTGGTCACTCCCGGCCGGATCCGGCCACCCGTTCATTTTATTTATCAAAGACTTCAAATAATTATCACCCTATTATATTGAACAGCTATGGAATTACCCTATGCAGAACCCTATAAGATCAAAGTCGTAGAACCCCTGCAGCGCAGCACCCGCACGGAGCGCGAAGAATGGATAAAGCAGGCCGGCTACAACCTGTTTAACCTGCGCAGTGAACAGGTATTCATTGACCTGCTGACCGACTCCGGTACCGGTGCCATGAGTCAGCACCAGTGGTCGGAGATCATGCTCGGAGATGAGAGCTATGCAGGAAGCAAATCCTATTATAAACTGAAAGAGGCGATTAACACCCTGCTGGGCATGCCCTTTTTTGTGCCCACACACCAGGGAAGGGCAGCTGAGAATGTGTTGTTTTCCGCACTGATCAGCGAAAATGATGTGGTTCCCGGCAACTCCCATTTCGACACCACCAAGGGCCATATTGAATTTCGCCGGGCCACGGCCATCGACTGCACCATCGATGAGGCCGCCGATACCACATTATATCATCCTTTCAAGGGAAATATCGACCTGAATAAGCTTGAGGACGTATTCAAGACCTATCCAAAGGAACAGATCCCCCTTTGCATCATCACAGTTACCTGCAACACTTCAGGCGGACAACCCGTTTCCATGCAGAATATCAGGGAAGTTTCCGGCCTCTGCAAAAAATATAAAATCCCGGTGTTTTTCGATGCCGCACGTTTTGCGGAAAATGCCTACTTCATCAAAACCAGGGAAGAAGGTTATGCGGACAAGAGCATCCGGGAAATTGTACTTGAGATGTATTCGTACGTGGATGGTGCCACCATGAGCAGCAAGAAGGACGCCATCGTGAACATCGGCGGATTTCTTGCCTGCCGCGACAAGGAATTGTTTGACAAGATCAGTATGTATTGCATCCTGTTTGAAGGATATCTCACCTATGGCGGACTGGCAGGCAGAGACCTTGGCGCACTGGCACAGGGCCTGATGGAAGGAACGGAATTCAGCTTCCTGGAATCACGCATCGGGCAGGTGGCCTACCTGGGTCAAAAACTCAGGGAGTACGGCATTCCCTGCCAGGAACCCACCGGCGGACACGCGGTTTTTGTGGATGCCAAAAAAGTATTGTCTCACCTGCCCAAAGAACAGTACCAGGCCCAGACCCTGGCCGTGGAACTTTACCTGGAAGGTGGTGTCAGGGGCGTGGAGATCGGCGCCCTGCTGGCCGACCGTGACCCGAAAACCCGCGAAAACCGGTATCCCGATCTGGAATTGCTGCGACTGGCCATTCCCAGAAGGGTGTACACCAACAACCACATGGACTATGTGGCGGCCTGCCTGGCAAACATTTACAAACGGCGGGCACAGATCACCACCGGCCTGAAGATCGTACGGGAAGCACCCATCATGCGGCACTTCACCGTGGAGCTGGAAAAGGTGTAAATCTTGTATCTTTGTAATAAACCCCGCTTTCATGGACACACTCATTCTTTTTCTACTGACGTTGGGACTGGCGATGGATTGTTTCACCATCGCCATCACCAATAGTTCCGTATCCGGGCTGGTTAAACCGGGCATCCCCCTGAAGACAGCCATTGCCTTCACGTTTGCACACGTGGTGCTCGCTTTTGCCGGGTTCTGGCTGGGAAGTGCACTGCAGTCCATGTTCACGGGTCAGGAAAACCTGATTGCCTTCATCATTTTCGGCATCATCGGATCGAAAATGATCATGGAGGCCCGCAGGAAACATCCGAAATCCAAGGTATTCGATATCAACGAAGCAAAGGTGATCGTCATCCTCTCACTGGCCACGGCCATGGATGCCTTCCTGGCAGGCCTGGCCATCGGGGTTACCGGCCTCAATATTTACCTGGCGGGGATGATGCTTGCCATTACTGTGTTTATTCTTACCCTTGGCGGGATGGCAGGGGGGAAACAACTTGGTGTGGATTTCGCCAAACGAACCGCCTACTTCGGGGGTGCTTTCATCCTGATTGCTGCTGCCATGATGCTGATGCGGTTCCTGTAGCTAAGCCATGAGGTTGCACCCGCGCACTTCGCTGTGATCAAAACGGCCAGGTACCTCAAAGGTTCCGTCCTGATGCAGCCTTCCCAGGTCTTCCGTGGCCAGGAAGCTGCATGACTGAATGTTGGCCAGGTCCACCACGTTGATGCCGCCACTTCGGGTGCCCATATTCTCACGGGGTTCGGTCACGGCCTCGTCCGGGTTGGCCATGTCCCTGCGCGGACTGCCCGATACCTCCAGGGGATCATTGCTGTCACGGATCAGTACCCGCATCCATGGAGGGCATTCAAAGCGGCCGGAACCCTTAGAATAAGCCTGCGAAAAAAGCTCTGTCATCCCGTATTCAGAATGGATCGATTCCTGCTGAAATGCCTTGCAGAGCTTTTCATGCAATTCCTGTCTGGTCATTTCACGTCTCCGGCCCTTCATTCCGCCGGTTTCCATCACAATGGCATTTCGCAGGGGCATGGGGTGTTTCTCCGCAAAATCAAGCAGGGCAAAACTTACCCCCAGCAGCAAAACCCGTGTGCTGCTTTCCATAAGTCGTTTCAGCCTCAACGCGAGCCCGTCCAGGTCGTCCAGGTAAAAGCCGCTGTCGGCATGGCCGCTTTCGCGGATAAGGCGATCTGCCATATACACCAGCGATGAGCCTTTGCGTTCGAGGTAGCCGGGCAGTAGGGCCAACACACAATAACCGGAAGGTGCTCCGTAAAACAGCCGGAAACCCTCCATAAAACTGCGCTCATACACAGCCAGGTCATACACAAAGTGGCTGGCGGGTACACTTCCGGTGGTGGCAGAACTGGTAAAAACATGGCTTTCAGCACGATTGAAAGACACTACCCGGTGCGATTTGAACAGCTCCACCGGCAGGAAAGGGATTTTTTCAATGCGGTCAATCTCTGCGGGAGCCCGCCCCAACAGGTCGCAGTAGCGACGATACACCTCATTGCGGACATACTGGTAACGAAATACCTCCAGGGCCGCCTCTTCAAAAGAGTCATCGGCCTGTAAGCCAAAAATTCTGTCAATCAGTTGTTCAAATTCTGTCATGCACCATCAAAGATACATATTCATCGCCATAATCACCAGCACACTCAAGGTGTGTTTCCCGGCAAACACTTTCCGATGAAATAACTACATTTGTATCATAAGGATGCAATCACCTTTTTAACCGATTATTGATGAACGAAAACCTGGACCCTGCTCCTGAGCGCCTGACCAAGGAAGAACGCATCATTGAGCAAACCCTCCGACCCGGAAGCTTTTCCAGTTTTACCGGGCAGTTTAAAGTGGTGGAGAACCTGAAGGTATTCGTGGGGGCTGCCTCGCAGCGCAACGAGGCCCTCGACCATGTGCTGCTTCACGGGCCACCCGGGCTGGGTAAGACCACCCTGGCCCACATCATCGCCAACGAAATGGGGGTAGGCATAAAAGTGACTTCAGGGCCGGTGCTTGATAAACCGGGCGACCTGGCCGGGCTGCTGACCAACATGGAAGAGCGGGATGTGCTTTTCATTGATGAGATCCACCGGCTGAGCCCCGTGGTGGAGGAATACCTCTATTCTGCCATGGAAGACTTCCGCATCGACATCATGATCGAAACCGGTCCGAATGCCCGGAGCGTGCAGCTCACCCTGCATCCTTTTACACTGATCGGTGCCACCACCCGCTCGGGATTGCTGACCTCTCCCCTTCGGGCACGCTTCGGCATCAACGCCCGGCTGAATTATTACGATGCCAAACTGCTGCACCGCATCATCAGGCGCTCGGCCGACATCCTGAAAGTGCACATTTCCGATGAAGCTGCCGGGGAGATCGCACGCCGCAGCAGGGGCACCCCGCGTATTGCCAATGCACTCCTGAGAAGGGTGCGCGACTTTGCCCAGATGAAGGGCAACGGGAACATCGACATGGAGATCGCACTTTACGGCCTGTCTGCCCTTAACGTAGATCAGTACGGGCTGGATGAAATGGACAACAAGATCCTGTCGACCATCATTGATAAATTCAAAGGAGGCCCGGTCGGCCTGAGCAATGTGGCCACCTCGGTGGGCGAAGACGCCGGCACCATCGAAGAGGTGTACGAGCCCTACCTCATACAGGAAGGCTACATCATGCGGACCCCCAGAGGCAGGGAAGCCACCGAGATCGCTTACAAACACCTGGGCCGGCTCAAAACCCGCAGCAACAACACCCTCTTCGACTAACCAACAACCAACAACTAACAACCTTCCAGCCCCGTCCACCGTTTATAGGCAACCCCCACCACCACACAGCCCATGAGAACCAACAACCATCATGAGAACCAACGACCATCATGAGAACCAACGACCCCTCACCTCCGCCATTAAGGCAAAGGCCTCCGCCCTCGGGTTCTCCGCATGCGGCCTGGCCCGTGCCACCGCCCTGGAAGAGTATAAGCCGGTGCTGGATCAATGGCTCCAAAAGGGCTATCATGGGAAGATGGCATATATGGCCAATCATTTTGCCAAAAGGCTCGATCCCCGGCTTTTGTCGGAAGACGCCAGAACCGTGGTGGTGGTCGCCCAGAACTATTACCCCCCTGTTCACCAACCCGTTTCGGGTGGCTACAAGGTTTCCCGCTATGCCTATGGAAAAGATTATCACATGGTGATGAAAAAAAAACTGAAAGCGCTGGCGGCTTTTATCACTGAACTGGCCGGCGAACACCAACACCGTGTGTTTACAGACTCCGCCCCTGTGCTGGAGCGTTCATGGGCCATAGAGGCCGGGTTGGGCAATACGGGGAAAAATGCCTGCCTGATCCTGCCGCGAAAAGGCAGCTATTATTTTCTGGGTGAAGTGATCACCAGTCTTGAAGCCGAACCTGATGCCCCCTTCAGCAAGGATCTGTGCGGCAAATGCACCCGCTGCATGGATGCCTGCCCCACTTCAGCCATCGTGGCACCCGGAAAGGTTGATGCAGGCAAATGTATTTCTTACCTGACCATAGAACTCAGAGACAGGATTCCTGAACCCTATCGCGGCAAAACCAGGGGATGGATCTTTGGCTGTGACATCTGCCAGGAAGTGTGTCCGCATAATCGCCATGCCCGTCCGCACGATGAAAAAGAGTTGGAACCGCTGGAACCGTTTACTGAATGGACTGACCATCAATGGAAATCGTGCGCGAGGGAAGAATTTAACCACGCTCTCAAAAAGACAGGATCTGCCCTTTCAAGGATCAGCCATGACAAACTGATGGACAATATCAGCTGCGCGGACGAAGGCTGTCAATGAGCATCTCCGGAACACGCTTCTTTCTTATCCGGATGAATTCCTGGAAATCCGCCTCACTGAAGTTGTTTTTATCCATCACAAGGGCCCGGATGGCAAAAGGAAAGGCGATCAGTGAAAGCATATCCACAAAAAACTGGGTCGGATCGGTCCGCCGGATGTTCCCTTTTTTTCCCTCTTCCAGCAATTGTTTGGTAAACTGCTCGGTGGCATAAAGACTGCTGATCACTTTCATTTCGGTGATCCTTTCGCGGCTGCGATGTAAGATCGCCATCACAAATGACACAAGCAATGGGTTATCGGACAACATGTCGATGTACACGCCCACATACTGCCGGACCTTGTCGTTCAGGGGCAGATCACTGTCCAGTATGCGGATCAACTCCTCAGAATTTTTCTGAACCAGCCGGGTAAAAATGGCATAAAACAAATTCTCCTTGCTTCGGAAATAGTAATTCATCAGAGCCAGGTTGATGCCCGCTTTGGACGCGATCTCTCTCACGCTGGTACGATCAACCCCTTTTTCCAGAAACAGCTCGGTGGCTGCATCAAATATTTTTTGCTCTGTGTTCCTGCTTTTTGTCATAGCTCCTGTGTTTGGCGGTACACAAAAATAATAAATCCGCGGTTTTAAACACTGTTTTAAACGAATATCCTTACCTTTATCCTCCAAAATAACTCAACGCTCATGTGGAAATTCATCCCGGCAAACAGGCGCCTGCTGCTTGCACTGGCTACCGGATTATTGCTGGCGCTGAGCTGGCCCGCCCGGGGGATCCCCTTTCTCTCTTTCGTTGCATTCATTCCCCTGCTTTTTTTGGAGGAGGAATTTTTCAGGCAGCGAAAAACACAGCGCGCCCTCAGCTTTACGGTATACGCCTGGACGGCCTTTTTTATTTTCAACCTGCTTACCACGTGGTGGATTTTGTTTGCCACCATCCCCGGAATGATCGTGGCCGTTCTGCTGAATTCCATTTTCATGACCATCCCCTGGTGGCTGATGCATACGGGGCGAAGATTGCTGGGTGAAAAACAGGGTCCGGCACCCCTGGTGATATTCTGGCTTGCCTTCGAGTTCCTGCACCAACGCTGGGAACTAAGCTGGAGCTGGCTCGACACTGGCAATGTATTTGCCGCTTATCCGGCCTGGGTGCAATGGTATGAATTCACCGGAACAGCCGGAGGCACCCTGTGGGTACTGGGTATCAACCTGCTGCTTTTCGCCGGATTGAAGCAGTATTTTGAACATGGCCTGGTCACAAGGAAATTCAGGTGGTACACCGGGCTGGCCATTGCGATTTTCCTGTTGCCGTCGGTTGTGTCGTGGTATATGTGGCACAACCATGAAGAAACTTCTGCACCGGTGGAAGTGGTGATCATTCAGCCGGCTGAAGACCCGTATGACCGGGCTTCCACAGAGGCAGAAGCAGCCCGGAGGGTGGAAAAGATGATTCGGCTGGCTGACAGCAAAATCACTCCCGACACCCGTTTTGTGGTGGCCCCGGAGGCCGCCAACCCCCGCGGAGTATGGAAGCAGCAGGACGAATCGCATCCCACGATTATCAAACTGAGGGAGCATATCAGTGACCATCCCGGGCTGAGCTGGGTGATGGGCAGTTTCACCTACAGGCTATACCCGCCGGGCGATCCACCCTCCCCCACAGCCAGGCCATATGGCAGTACCGGTCAGTATTATGACTCCTTTAATTCGGCCATTATGGTGGAACAGGACCGACCCGTACAGTATTACCACAAGTCAAAACTGGTTCCGGGCATCGAGCGCATGCCCTATTTTACCCTTTTGGCTCCGTTGAGCGGACTGGTAGACCGTTTCGGCGGGATTGCCGGCAGCCTGGGAACCCAGGACGACAGGAGTGTATTTGAAACCAGCGACGACATTGCAGTGGCCCCGGCCGTTTGCTACGAATCCATCTACGGAGAGTATATGGGGCGATACGTGCAGAAGGGCGCCACCCTGCTGTTTGTTGTCACCAATGACGGATGGTGGCGTGACACCCCGGGTTACCGGCAGCACAACCAGTACGCCCGGCTCAGGGCCATTGAATCACGCCGCAGTATCGCCAGGTCGGCCAGTACGGGCATCTCCTCCTTTATCAATCAAAGGGGGGAAATAACGGCCGAGATACCCTGGGGAGAATCCGGGGCCATGGTTTCGGACCTGAATGAAAATTCAAGGATCACCTTCTTCACCCGCACCGGGAACTACCTGGGGTCATTCGCTGTTTTTCTGTCGGTCCTGCTGTTGCTTTATATGATCAGCCAGTATGTGATCCAGCGGAGTCATCGAAAGTTGCTGGGGGGATAGGCTTCGGACGGCAGGTGGCCAGCCCTTCAAAGTGCACCCCTTAAAGATAATCGGGATATTTCCGGAAAAACCCGGCGGTGTTCTCAGCTGCATCGCTGACGGGTCGAAACCGGATGTCAATAACTTTCCTGATTTTTTCATTGGAAAAGTAACGCTTATTATGGGCGTTGCGGGCTGTCTCCTTTGACAGTAAAGGTTTGCTGCCCGTCAGGAATGCCCTGCCCGACTCCAGGCGCCATGCCAGCTCACTCATCCAGCGGCCGACACTGTACTTCGGGGGCTCCACCCCGGCAGCACGGGCAAAATAACTGAACAGCTCCTTAAACGGCAGGTTTTCACTGTTGGCAATAAAGCGTTCATTTACCTGGTCACTCTCCATCAGCAGCACCATGGCCCGGGCCACATCACGGGCATCCACAAAGCCATTTACGCCGGAAGTATAAAATTTCAGTCCTTTATTCACTGACTGGTATAACTGGGCACTCGACCTGGATGGATCGCCGGGGCCGATGATCACCGTCGGGTTGATGATCACCACATCCATCCCCTCCTCCGATGCCCGCCAGACCTCGCGTTCAGCGCCGTATTTGCTGATGGCATAATTGGAGTGGCTGCGGGATGTTTTCCAGATCAGGGATTCCTGCACCACTTCGCCTGGCGGGGGTGTGCCCAGGGCGGCCACACTGCTGCAGTGGCAAAACTTTTCCACTTTGTTTTGCAGGGCCACATTCACCAGGTTGGCCGTTCCCTCCACATTGGCTTTCATCATCACCTGCCGGTCGCGGGGCTGGAACGACACCGTGGCTGCACAATGATAAACATACCGGATATCCCTGACTGCTTCCTGCAGGCTGGTGATATCGCTGAGGTCGGCGTCCACCCATTCTACCTGCCCGAACAGGGCCCCTCCTTTATCCGGATCATACCAGGAAAAAAGGTCCCTGACCAGCTCCAGCCGGCTGTTTTCGCGTTTCATGGCACGTACCTTCCGACCCCCTGAAACCAGCTCAAAAAGCAGGTGGGATCCGACAAGGCCTGTTGCTCCGGTGAGTAGTATCATATGCACAAAAATATAGAAAAAGTTGGGATTGAGCGTTGGCAGGCGCAAAAGGGAAATCAGGGAAATTTCGTTTCTTTGCAGTGACAGATATCTATAAACCAATAACCCATCCAAATGAACACACAGAAACTGGCATTTTTTGCATTGGCGATGCTTGTGATCCTGGCGGCAACCCCTGTCTTCGCTCAGGAAAAACAGCCCTTTAACCCTGAAACCATGTGGGAGATGAAACGGCCCGGAAATCCCGTAGTTTCCCCCGACGGGATTTGGACTGCTTTCACCGTCTCAGATTATGACATCGAAGGCAACAGCTCATCCAGCTATATTTATATGGTGAATGCAGAGACAGGCGAACTTCGTCAGCTCACCCACACCGGCCAGGACAGCGGACCTGCCTGGAGTCCTTCCGGAGATAAACTGGCATTTGTATCCCGGCGTCACGACGGCCCCGGGCAGATTTACATCCTTGATTTCTCAAAAGGAGGGGAAGCCCGGAAGGTCACAGACCTGCCCGTAGGGGTGTATGGCGTGCAATGGTTCCCGGACGGAGAAAAACTGGCTTTTGCGGCCAATATTCTGCCTGAGTATAATGGCGACTGGGACCAACACCGGGAGCTGCAGAAAGAAATGGACGAAAGTAAGGTTACAGCCAAGGTTACAGAAAACAATATGTACCGGTACTGGGACCGCTGGCTGACCGACGGCCATGTGTCACGCCTGTTCACCGTTGACCTGGAATCCAAAGAAGTGGTAGACCTGATGCCCGGAAACGGCAACTTTTTCGGTCTGATGGGCGGGGTATCCTATGATATTTCACCTGACGGAGGCACCATTGCTGTCAGCAAGAACTCCACCAGACCTCCCTATGAAAGGCTGAACCATGCCATCTACCTGGTACCCACCGATGGCACCGGCCGGCTGACAAATATCACCGAAGACAACCCTGCCAACGATTCCGACCCTGTATACAGCCCCGACGGTCGTTATATCCTCTATGGAGCTCAGTCGATCTACCATTTCTATGCCGACAAGGTTGTCATGATCAAATATGACACCCAAACCGGTGACCGCACCCGCCTGACCGACCACATCGATCTGAGCACCGAACAGTGGTTCTGGTCTGAGGATGGTGAATCCATTTATTTCATGGCAGCAGACCGGGCCATGAAGTCCATTTTCAGGATGCCGGCCGCGGCCGGAGCCGATCATGAGGAGATATTCCGCGGAGGAACCAATAACGGTGCTGCCCTGGCAGGAGATTTCCTGGTCTTCAACCATCATAACCTGAGTGCTCCCCCGGAAGTTTACCGCACTGACATGGCAGGCAATGCGCTGAAGCTTACCGGATTCAATGATGAACACGTGGAAAACACCCATTGGGGGGAAATTGAAAACGTGACGTACAAAGGTGCCAATGATGCGGACATTCAGATGTTCATCAATTACCCTCCGGATTATGACCCGAATAAGAAGTACCCCATGGTGGTAATGATACACGGCGGCCCCCACAGTATTTTTGGCGACTCCTTCCACTTCCGCTGGAACAGCCAGCTTTTTGCGGCTGAAGATTATATCGTGATCCTGCCAAACTTCCATGGCTCCACCAGCTTTGGACAGGAATTTGTCAAAAGCATCCATGGTAATCACAGTGAACTCCCCTTCCGCGATATCATGAAAGCTACGGATTACATGATCGACCGGGGCCTGGTGGATGAAGACCGCATTGCCGCCACCGGAGGTAGTTACGGCGGATATATGGTAAGCTGGATTGCGGGTCATACCGACCGTTTTGCCGCCCTGATCAACCACGCAGGGGTTTATGATCTGCACCTGCAGTTTGCCTCTGACTACTCAGCCAACAGAAAGTATCAGTATGGCGGTTCTCCCTGGGAGAATTTTGACCAGCTCAATTCCATCAATCCTTCTCAGTTTGCCCATAATTTCTCCAGTCCTATGCTGGTGATTCATGGCGAACTCGACTACCGGGTGCCGGTGGCTCACGGATTTATGGTGTACAATATTTACAAGAATATGGGGCTGGATGCCCGCCTGGTGTATTATCCTGATGAAAACCACTGGATACTGAATCCGCAGAACTCGCTGCATTGGTATGATGAGTTCTATGGATGGCTGGAACGCTATCTCAAATAGGATTTCGCCCCTGCAGACCGAAATTCGCGCTGCCACGGCCCTTACGGCCCGTGAATGCGCTCACGGAGCATCACCGGGTTTATCGCCCCTGCAGACCGAAATTCGCGCTGCCACGGCCCTTACGGCCCGTGAATGCGCTCGCGGAAGCATCACCGGGTTTATCACCCCTGCAGACCGAAATTCGCGCTGCCATGGCCCTTCGGCCCATGAATGCGCTCATTTTCGGTCTGCAGGGGTTTAATACGGGTTATGTTTCTGGTTTGCAGTATGGGTTATTGCATCGGGCGCAGTTGCTTATTTAGCCCAGATGCATGCATAGTTTTCCCGCAGACGGTACACCATATACACATTCATGGCCATCATCAGCACGCCCAGTGTGGGAAGGCCGACGATAAAGACGTCGTACATCAGGATGTTGGTGCTTACCGGCAGGATCAGCAGCCAGGCAAGGGGACGGCGGAAGTTCAGCAGCAGCATGAAGGCCACGGCGAGCTCAAGGAACTTGATGGCCGTCATGTATCCGGTGGTGCCGAGCAATGTCATGTACTGCAGGGCATCTCCTTCCAGCTCGGGCATGGGCAAAAAGCCGAGGAAATAGTTCAGGGCAAAAACCAGGTATATGATGGCGAACAGGTAGGTGATTATTGAGTTAATTGTTTTCATTTTACGATACATTTTGGATTTATGATTGTAATAAAATACAACAAGGTTTATCCCCGTGTGTTCATTTTGCTGGTTGAGGGTCAGAGATATGGTCAGGACAGCCTGTTCCGGTGAACCCTTTCGGGGCATTTCAGGGAATAATCATTCGTCGCTCTCCGGGAAACTTTTCCACCAAAAATTGAAAAAAACTTGTGGAATAAAAAAATTGATGTAAATTTGCACCCACAATCGCAGGGCGCTTAGCTCAGTTGGTTCAGAGCACCTGCCTTACAAGCAGGGGGTCACTAGTTCGAATCTAGTAGCGCCCACAACAAAATCAAGCAG
>SL_3KL_010_SEDDRAFT_10000528_pt1 | contig 31505 bp, 28 predicted proteins | sample SodLakKL_010_SED_2_FD_10381 | JGI IMG/M metagenome (IMG submission 10381)
ATCGTGAAATTGCAATCCATACAAGGATACCCACTGTGAAGGCCGTTACGTATCCACCAAGACTTTTCATCAGCATTCCGGTGATACCGGCAAGGTCGGCCGAAAAACAGCTTAAAATGAGAAATGTGGTAGAAACCGGCATTCTCAGACGTGTGATGATCAGTAAAAAAATCGGAGCAGCAAGCTGCAAAAAAGAAAAACTGGTGGGTGCCACAGACAGGGCGGGAGTAGCAAGCCGCTGGTAACTTACATCACCGCTGAAGGTAAACCAGCTATAGGTGACTGTTTATAGAAAAATTCCGCCGATAAAAAACCAGAGCGAGTACCAGTTTCGATCCTGATTGGATGCGAGAAACGTGCCGATTGTCTGGATGCTGTCGTTGGCAATAGCCGAATAGGCTGCAAACATAAAACCAACCCACATGGCAAGGTGTGCATATTCGTATGAAAATCCGGCAATAAAAAAACAGAGGCTGATGATAATGAGAAAAATGCGTTCCTCTTTGACAATCTCAATGAACTGGTAGTAGGAGGTAAGTAGAGATTTCCTGACTCTGATGTTAGATGGCATAAATGTTGGTTCAGGTAAGCATTAGAAACCAATAAAAATTAAATTACTGAAAAAGGCAGATCAGGAAATTAAGAAACTATTAAATTTTACGTAGTCCTTCAGGTGGACGAAAAATTGGAAATAATCGTCTTTTTTTGATTCCGGATTGTCGGTATATGTAAAAAAATACTACCGTCCCACAAGCATTTCGGAGTGGGTTTTCATTTTTCGACCGGCCAGTGCTTCCTGTACATTGAAGATATGATCTCCGATTTTTTCGAGGCGGGTAATGTAATCCAGGAAAATAACCCCGGCTTGTGATGTATAGATGCCTTGTTCTAAACGGCGATAATGGGCTTCCTTCATTTGGTCTCTGGTGGCATTGATTTCGTTTTCAAGCTCGATTGCAGTATCCAGATTGATAGGTTTGCCATTAGATTTCTCCATATTCGCACGCATCAGCTTGATGGCACGCAGGATAACATCCAGATAGTCACTCACTTCCAGTACGGCATCTTTCGGTAGTGCTACATCGAGCTCCATCATGTCCTCGAATGTTTTCGACATCTGATAATAGAGGTCTCCGATCCGCTCCAGGTCGTTGATGATACTGTGCATGTTTCTGATTTTTCGGGTTGCAGCATCCGAAAGGTTTGCACTTGAAATTTTGGTAAGGTACTCGGAGATCTCCAGTTCGATATTGTCTGTGATCTGTTCTCTCTTTTCTATTTTTTTGAGAAAACGTTCCTGTTTTTTCTGTTTTTTAAAGAAAAGGCCGGAAAAGCTATAGTGCATCTTTTCTATCAGTTTGCCAAAAAGCTCGATTTCTTTGAATGCCTGAGCGATAGAGAGTTCTGACGAAGACATCAGGCCACCTGAAATATATTTTAGGCGGAACGCCTGGTCAGAACTGTCTTTGTCTTTCTGAATGCGTTCTACAAACCGGATTATTGCTGGTACAAATGCAAACAGAAGAAGCACATTCAAGACATTAAATGTGGTGTGAAAGAGCGATATACCAAGTGTGGCTGCCGCTCTGGCTTCCTGACTATCACCAAAAATAGACCCTGTATCCGGTACAAAGTGCTGTATTATATTATCTATTCCGATCAGGAATGGATTAATAAGGAATAGCATCCATAATACACCAACCAGATTGAAAATTAAATGGAATCTTGCTGCCCGTTTTGCATGAACATTACCTATTAAAGCAGCAATATTTGCAGTAACTGTGGTTCCGATATTTTCACCCAGAATCATGGCAGCGGCGATCGGGAAGTCGATCCATCCCTGGAATAGCATTACCAGTGTGATGGCTGTAGCTGCCGATGATGATTGTGTAAGCAGAGTAAGAATGGTTCCAACGAAAACAAAAAGAATCATCGAAGCGAAACCGAAACCGGTGAAAGAGTCGAGGAACGCGAACATTTCAGGATTATCCTGGATATTGGGAACGGCATCTTTAATAAACTCAAGACCGATAAAAAGTATACCAAAACCGATCATTGCTTCCGCAAGATTTTTTAGTTTCTCACGGCCAAAAAAGAGAAATGGAAAAAAGATGCCGATGAGACTGATGGCGATCGGAGTGATCTGCATCTGAAAACCAAAAATGGAAACCATCCACGCTGTAACGGTGGTTCCGATATTAGCGCCCATAATTACGCCGGTTGATTCGATAAAGGTTATCAATCCGGCATTAACAAAGCTAACCACCATCACGGTTGTAGTAGTAGAGGACTGTGTGATGGTTGTGGCACCAAAACCAGTGAGGATACCGCTGAGGCGATTTTTTGTCATTCCCTTGAGAATAGCTCTCAGTTTGCTGCCTGCCACTTTTTGCAGTCCATCACTAAAAATTTTCATTCCAAAAATGAAAATCCCGAGCGCCCCAATCAGTTGTAGAAAATCAAAAAATGTATATGTCATTTACAGGTCATATAAGAGCAGTAAATCCCAAAGCCCTAAAGATCATCATAAAACTTGTTCTGTTGCAAATTAAATAACTGTTAACAACAATATCAAAAACGTATTTTCAAGCTATTTCAGGCATCTTTTTTCAGGGAAATTTGATAAAGATCAGTGCGACGGTCTTTCTTTGTTCGCACACTGCCCATTTCGTGAAGTTCTTTGAGCAGGTTCAGGTCTACATCAACAATCAGAATCATTTCGGTATTCGGGGTGGCTTCTGCTTTGATTCCTGTGGTTGGAAAAGAAAAATCGCAAGGTGTAAATACTACCGACTGCGCGAATGAAATATCCATGTTATGTACTTTGGGAAGGTTGCCCACGCTTCCGGCAACAGCCACATAGCACTCATTTTCAATGGCACGGGCCATGGCGCAGTTACGTACACGTGAATAACCGTTTTGGGTGTCGGTAAGGAAGGGTACAAATAAGATATCCATTCCTTCCAGTGCAAGCAGGCGGCTCAGTTCAGGAAACTCAATGTCGTAACAAATCAGGATACCGATTTTACCCGCGTCCGTCTCAAATGTTTTAATTTTGTCACCTCCGGTCATTCCCCAGGCCTTCACTTCATCTGGCGTCACGTGAATTTTTTCATACTTTTCTATTTCACCGTTCCGCTTACAGAGGTAGCCTACATTCTTGAGCAGCTCATCACGAAATTCGGGCATGCTGCCTGTAATGATGTTGGTGTTATAAGCCACTGCAAAATCGGTGAAGGTGTCGCGGAGACGTTCGGTGTAACCGGCCAGCTCTCGAATGGCATCTGGCTCAGACATATGGTTATACTCTGCCATCAGAGGTGCATTGATGTATTCCGGGAAAAGTAAAAAATCGGCCTGATAGCCCGATACGGCATCTACAAAATATTCAATCTGTTCTGTAAGGTCATCGTAATTTTTATATGGACGCATTCCCCACTGTACCAACCCCAGTCGAACGACCGTTTTTTCGGGTTTGTATCTCTCGTTTGGTTTGGTGTAGTAGATGTTAGACCACTCCAGGATGGCTGCGTACGATTCAGAGGCTTCATCTTCGGGCAGATAATTTTTTACCACACGTTTGACATGAAAATCGTTAGATAGCTGGAAGTTGAGAACGGGATCGTGAATCTCTTTCCGGCGAACTTTTTCGATGTATTCTTTGGCAGAGATGTCATCAAACTTGTGGAAATTGGGCAGGCGTCCTCCAATTACAATCCGCTTAAGGTTCAATTTTTCACAATATTCCTTGCGGTAATCATAAATACGGCGCCCCAGCCTCAAACCTCTGAAATCGGGATGAACCATTACGTCGAGTCCGTAAAGTGTATCGCCCTGGTTGGTATGTGTGCTGAAGGTGTCGTTGGCAGTGATATCGATATATTTGTGGTCGTCATCAAACCGTGTGTAATCGATAATGAGAGACATGGCACAAGCCACGATTTTTCCATCTACTTTAATAACGAGCTGACCATCGGGGAAAACAGAGGCGAGTTTTTTTAATTCGCTGCGGCTCCATTCGGGACCTTCAATTTTGGGGTAACAGATTCTCATCAGATCCTGAACTTCCCGGTGATCGGAGAATTTTAGGCGTTCAAGATCAACTTTTTCGATTGGTGTCATAAAAGTAAACGTCTTCATTCAGATGAGGGCATAAATTACGAAACCCGCAGGCTAAAAAAGAAGAGAGTGGTTGTTTATTTTGAAATGTATTCGGATATAAGAAGGCAGTTGGAATAAAAATTAATTCGCTGAAATAAAAAAAGGCCTCTGAATTTAATCAGAAGCCTCTAATATTTTTAATTTAATCAGGAATTACTCTTCAATTCCAAGCTCGCTCTGAAGACGCTGCATCAGTTCCGGGTCTTGCTGTGCTCCCATAATAATTTCACGATACCGATCCATAGTAAGACCGTTTTCTTCAATTTTGGCAATCATTTCCTGTTCAGCTTCTCCCTGAATTTCCATGAGTGTTGGCTGGAGGGTTTGAATTTTTTCCATCTCTTCATCGGATACGTCCATTTCATCAGCCATTTGCGGATTCTGCATAGCCATCATCATTTGCTGAAACCGTTCAAAGGATAGATCTTCAGCCTCAACAGCTTCTTCTATTTTTTCCTGAGTTTTTTGTTCTATCGGTTCAAGTTCGTGAATGGTGTTAACCAAAAGGCTTACTTCTTCGTCACTCACATCAGCAGAGGTTGGCAGATCAGGCATTTGTTGCTGTTGCTGTGGCTGCTGTTGTACTTGTGCAAGAAGGCTCCCCGTACAAAAAGCAAGTGCGAGTACTGTTATAAATATACTTTTGAATATTTTCATTAATCTAAAATTGTGTCCGTTTTAATTTGTTGTAGTTGGGCAACCAAAAAAACTATTTTTTATTATGGCCAATTACATTTTTTAAAATCTATCTTTTTTTGGCCAAAATCAAAAAAGGCCGTTTCTACGTTTAGTAGAAACGGCCATGAAGTGAGAAAGTTCCCTGTAAGCCGAATTCTGTACCCCGACAACCCTGTCGGGGTGGCAGTCATTTATCTGGCCCCGGCATCACTGCCGGGATCAAGCGTTCTACCCGGTTGTATGGCGACGGAAGGCGCACAACCTGCGTGAACTTGCACTCCGTGAGGTTTACCCTGCCCCTCCGGTCACCCGGAGAGCGGTGGGCTCTTACCCCACCATTTCACCCTTACCCCAACGTATCGGGGCGGTATATTTTCTGTGGCACTTTCTGCTCTGCCGCTGCCGGCAAAACCTTCCTGTTAGGAAGCACGGTTTCCGTAAGTGTTCGGACTTTCCTTCTTCCGATGAATTCGGGAGACGACTGCCCGGGAACTTTCACTTTTAATTAATAATACCGTTGTTTTACTTTTCCAATTGAATACAACGTTATTAAGGTCTTCCTTCTTATTGATAAAGAAAAGTTTATCAAGAGCCTGCTTTAATTTGGAACGACAACTCAAAGCTCATTTGATTCAATGAGTCTGAAGTTATTGAGAATAGCTTTGGTTTGCTTTGAAATATTACAAAGCATTCCTTGTTGAATAATTCAGGTTAGATTTTCAGCTGCTTTTTAGCTTCTTGAAAAAAAGTGGGGTCGATTACAATTCGTCCGCTGTTTTCGTCAATGATAACCTTATTTTTTCTACGGACTTCCACTTGAGTCTGTGGCGGCAAAGCCATTCCCAAAGCAGCTCCTTTTTCCATGGCAACAACAGCGATACCATTATTCAGGCCGTCACGCAGGCGGTTGTAACTACGAACATATCGGTTGTCAAGTTCTTCTTCAAGCTCTTTTCTTTTTTCGAGGAGTTTATCCTCTTCGGTCTTTGTACTTTTGATAACGGTCTCAAGATTTTCTTTCTTTTCCTGATGAAGCTTTTCCGTATCCTGAAGCTTTTCTCTGTTTTCTTCCAATTCTCCGGAAATTTCTTCTTGCCGCTTTTCAACCTCCTCAATTCGGGAAGCAGAATTTTCCACAAACTGTTTTTGAGCTTCTATCTCTTTGGTAAGAGCATCATACTCTCGATTGTTGCGAACCGTGAGCTGCTGCTCTTCATACTTTTTTGTTTTTTCGAAGGAGGATTCGATATCGAGTTCGAGCTTATTTTTCTCAGCTGTTAATGCGGTTAGCTCCTCTTCGAGCTGTCGGATTTTTGCTTCGAAACGATTCATGTTGGTTTCAATATCGAGCACTTCTTCTGGTAAGTCACCGCGCAACTGGCGGATTTCATCAATGCGGCTGTCAATGTACTGAAGGTTGGCGAGTTGTTGTAAAACCTCTTGCATGGTATGATTACGAAATATTAGATGTTTTTATTTTCAAATTCTGTCACGTAGATTTTCATTGGGTTTGTAACCTTTTCGGTTGCATCCACTCGCAAGTGTTCAAAAGCTTCAGCCAATTCTTTTCGGATTGCTTCAACAACAGGGAATTCACTTTCATAATGGCCGGCATCCACAAGAAGAAAGTTCAACTTTTCCGTAAAATAGTCGTGATATTTGATATCTGCGGTCACGAAGGCATCAGCCCCGGCTTTAACGGCGGTTTTTTTAAGATGTACACCAGCGCCGCCGCAAACAGCAACTTTCTTAATCCGGTTTGCCTGTCCCGAAAAACGGACTGACGGCACATCCAGTGCGCGGCAAACAAGGTGTAAAAATTCGTCCATCGCAATTCCCTGGTCGGGATAGTAACCAATTACGCCCATTCCAAAATTGTTAGTTGGGGTGGTCATTTCAACTTCATGAAAACTTCCTTTTTTGAGCAAGCCTTCTTTTTCCAGGGTTTTTTTAAGCGGGCTTACATTGTGCTGATCTATAATTGCCTCAAACTGCTTTTGCCCGCCTTTACGGCCGTCCACTTCATGAAAGTGAGCTTCTTCGGCCGAGTAGTAGTTAAGAAGTTTTAATACAGCTTCATTATCATCATAATCGGTAGTGAGAGAGATTTTTCGAATAATGTTGTAGGCTTTATCTAAAAACTGAAGATCATCCAGGCCCAGATTGTTCGCAAGTACAAAGGAGACACCGTCAAGGGCTGCATCAAGATTTGTGTGTGCTGTGAGCAGGGCAATGTTGTTGCGGATCATTTTATAAATAATGCGTCCCTGCTCGTCTGTGGGATTGATTGATGAAATTTTATCAAAAATCAGGGGATGGTGAGATACAATAAGCTCGCACTTTTTTTCAAGAGCTTCATTTACAACTTCTTCTGTTACATCAAGGCAAACAAGAATTCTGGAAACAGGTGAGGTGGGGTCGCCCAGCAAAAGCCCTACATTGTCATAACTCAACTTTATGCCGGGGGGTGCCCATTGATGAATGAAGTTGGTTATATGACGTACCTGAGTATTCAAGTCTGTTCTCCTCCCGTCATAACCGGATATGAGCTGTTTTTGATTCGGGAATCGAACACTGCGTTCGTCCTGTATATGGATTTTCGCTGGCGTATCATTGTTTTTTTCACAGAAAGAGAAAAATACAAATGATTTTGTTCCATTAAAACATTTTCTCCAATTTTTTAAGATTTTTCTTTGTGGACATCCTCTGGAAATTGCAGGGCTATACATTTGAATGAATAGATGGTATTTTTGTGTTGGAGAAAAACTGGTAATTCATACATCGATTAAACACTGTTCCCATAATTCAAATGAGTAACGAGATTCAAAGCAGATATCACGCCGTAAAAACCCGAATTGAAAAAGCATGTGAGAAAGCAGGAAGAGATCCATCCGGAATTTTGTTGGTCGCTGTAAGCAAAACCAAGCCCAACGAAGACATCCTGAAACTACTTGAATCCGGGCACGTCCATTTTGGAGAAAACAGGGCCAAAGCTCTTGAAGATCGTATGGAGTCGATTCAAAAAGATGAGATTCAATGGCACTTTATCGGTAATCTTCAAACGAACAAGATTAAATATATGGCCAGTCGTGTGAATTGGATTCAGTCCGTTCATAAGAAAAAAGCACTCAGGGAAATTGAAAAAAGAGCTGCCCGTGAAAACCGGACTATTAATACACTCATCCAGGTAAATATCAGCAGGGAAGATCAAAAAAGCGGGTGTGAACCAGATAAGCTTGAAGGAATGCTAAAATATGCCCGGGACCTGAAGCATACAAAAGTAATGGGTTTGATGGGAATGGCCACATTTACCGATGACCCCGAACTTGTGAGGCCGGAGTTCAGGCACTTGAGCAATCTGCGCGAACAACATAAACGCCTGAGTATAGGAGCTGTCGACCTGAAACACCTCTCAATGGGAATGACCAACGATCTGGAAGTTGCTATACAGGAAGGTTCCACCATGCTGAGAGTTGGCACGGCAATTTTTGGCGAACGTAACTATTAGGTAATTCTGTCGTTATAACAAAATGCAGTTTACATCAATTTTTATATCTTAAATTAATTGCAAACAAAATTAACGACTTATGGCTTCCTGGATATGGGTTCTTATACCAATTATTGCGATTGTTGGAGCTTACATTATTGATTACCAAAAGAACAAATTAAAGTGGCAGGTAAAAAATAATCAGAGTGACAAAGAGTTGAAGGAAGTGCGCGAGATGGTGCACCAATTGAAAAGGAGAATTGAAAATCTTGAAGCGATTGCTGCAAACGATGATGGCAGCCTGAACAGGCCAGACCCGGCTGAAATGATAGAAGTAGATGAGACAGAGTCAATTAAAAAGGATAATGAAACCCGTATAGCACAAATGGCCGAAACCAAAGATGGCTGATTATGGAATTTCTCGAACTGATGGAACCCTGGATGATTCCCATTTTTGTTATGATTTGTGTTACATTGATAATGGCAATCGGAACTATCGGTAATCTTCGGAATATGCTAAGGCAGTAAACATTACACATAACTCGAACAAAAAACAGGTATATACTTATCATGGGTGAAGATGCAATTATTGTGGCAATCGTATTTGGTAGTGTAATCACGATTGTTTTTTTGGGAATTGTTGGCAGTATTATAAAAGCCTGGGTAAAAAAAGGCTCTGGCAAAAGCCTGACAGAAAACCAGGAATTTTTGGCAGCCTTACGTGAATTCAAAGAAAAAACCGACCGTCGTCTTGCAAATTTAGAAGCGATTGTGACGGATGAAAAGAAGTCTTCACCAAAAAGCAGGGATAAAGAGCAGCACCGAAAGGAACAGAAAAACGCCATCGAAATAGAAATTGAGAGTGAAACCCAAAAAGAAGAGGAGCAAAAAAGCAGTAAACTAAAAAATATGCTGAATCAGTAATTGCCTTTTAGTGGATCATCTTTTTATTTAAACAACAAACCGCAATCATGAGAGCAGGCATCGCAGACGCAAAACCCAAAACATTGATTTAATTATTTCATGAAACTTACAGCCCTTGAGATTAAGCAACAGCAATTCGAAAAATCGCTCCGAGGTTACGATCCCGCCGAAGTACAATCTTTCCTGAGTCTTCTTGCCAATGAATGGGAGCACATGGTGGGACGTATGCGTGACCTGGAAAACCAGGTGGATAAAATGAACGATAAGCTGAGGCATTATGAGCGAGTGGAAGAAGCCTTGCACGAAACGCTTCAAACAGCAAAAAGTTCTGCAGAAGAGAAGGTAAGCGATGCCCGTAAACAGGCAAAAATTATCACTGAAAAAGCAGAGCTCGAAGCCGAAACCATTCTGCAGGAAGCTAATCAACAACGCCGCGAAATTCGTCAGAGCTTAATGCAGCTCATCGACAAGCGAAATGAAATGATCCGCAGTATGCGCTCCTATCTCGACAATGCAGGCGACACACTGGACCAGTTTAAAACCGATGAAAATTCTCTCTTTACCCTGTCAGAACCCGCTGTTGAAGAACCCAAAAAAGTAAAAAAAAGCAAGCCCAAAACTTCTGAAAAAGAAGTTACTCCTTCAGCCAAACCCGAACAGGCTGAAAACGATAAAATTGATGATATCCTCGATCAAATCGACTAAAAAACTGACAAATGCAACGAGAATCAGTAGAAACCTTCCGAAGAAAACGCAATGAAGCTCTCAGCTACATTCAATCTCAAACTGAACTGAGGCCCAACTACATGCTTATTCTTGGCACCGGACTTGGCCAGCTTGCCGATGAAATGGATGTGGAAGCCGAAATTCCTTACGATCAGATACCGCACTTTCCCGTTTCTACAGTAGAGAGCCATGCCGGCAAGCTGCTATTTGGATCGCTTGGCGGAAAAGATGTTGTGGCCATGCAGGGCCGGTTTCATTTTTATGAAGGCTATACAATGCAGCAGATCGCATTTCCGGTTCGTGTTCTGAAAGCCAATGGGGCCGACTGCCTGTTTGTAAGTAACGCTTGCGGAGGGATGAACCCAAACTATAAACGCGGTGACATCATGCTCATTCGCGATCACATAAACTTTCTGGGAGATAATCCGCTAATCGGGCCGAATGATGATGATTTGGGCCCACGGTTTCCAGATATGAGCGACCCTTACACAGAACGCCTCCGTGATATTGCTCAAACTGTGGCTCTCGAAGAAGCAATTGCCATGCACCAGGGAGTGTATGTTTCTGTGGCCGGCCCTATGCTCGAAACCAGGGCCGAGTATCGATACCTGCGGCTCATTGGTGCAGATGTGGTGGGGATGAGCACTGTGCCAGAGGTGATAACTGCAGTGCACATGGGCATGGATGTACTTGGAATTTCAGTAATTACTGACGAATGTTTCCCTGATGCACTTGAGCCTGTGATTATTGAAGACATTCTTGATGCAGCCGCAATGGCCGAACCCAAGATGACTCGTGTAATTATCCGTGTGCTTGAAAAACTCTGAAATGAAACAATATTAGGTCTGTTTTTCTACTTGAAAAGATCGTATTTTTAACTTGTATTTATACAGCATATTTATTTAAATACAGCAACCTGTTAACATTTAGCACGTCATTGAATGAGCTTAGACGGTTTTGAAGAAGGCCCGGTTTGGAATGAATTCCAATGGGAATCTCATCTCAACGAAATCGAAAAACGAAGCGAGCAATTACGACGGTTCATCACATCCGATCCTAAAGGTAATACTCCCCGATGGATTACTCTGCTTCAGGAAAGCATGGATGAGCTGGATGCCGTAGAAGCCTTCATTGAGGAGGAGCTGCTTCTGGATGAAGCCTATTTTCCTGATGATGAAGACGACTGGGAAGATGAAGATGATGAATGGGAAGATGACGACTTCTTTTTCCAGGACGATCCGTTTTCTGATTATGATGATGAACTGGACGAAGACAATGACGATTTTGACTACGGTGAAGAGTGGAAAGAGCTGAGTGAAGATTTTACTCTCTCAGATTACGGTTCTATCGAAAATCTCGATGTGTACCGAGAAGCCCGTGCATTCGCAGTGGATGTACTCCGCTGGGCAGAAAGCATTCCCACACACCTGCAAACCAAACAGGTGCACGAGTTTATTATCAACGTGCTGAAAATCACAGCCAAACTTGCTGGTGGCTATTCTTTCGGATTTGAACAGGATGTTCTCGGCGGAAATATCGCATATACAAAAAAGGCACTTTACAGCGGCAATGATGCCCTTAGTTATCTTCAAAAAATGAAAAGAGAGCCTTTTATTGTGCCGGGAATCTACTCCAAGTTTCACAGCCGATTGTTTGAAATTCGGAATGATATTGGTATCTATGTACAGGAGCTGCGCGACCGTTTTAATTACGGATTGGAGTAATTTTAAATCTGTAGCACACTTTAATGCCGCATCATCAGTAAAAGTGTGAGGGTGTCTTCAGGCAATCCGACCCGGGTTCATCCCATTATTTTATTAATTCATTTCTCGAAAAACTCCTCCGGTGATTACCTCGTCGTTTTATCTTTGAGACGATACTAAGTGTAGTATTCTTTTCTATCAGATAATTTTATGGCTGAGTCAGATTATATCATACTTTCATGGTATCAGTGTTGATTAACAGGATTATCCGGTAATTCTTTCCATCCGGCTTTGCGAATTCGGGTAAAAACCGGGACCTTTCAGCAAAATTAACCAGAAAAAATCCACTCTCTGTATGAGTTCTGATGTACCACAGTTTATAAACGGCGAAAAACGTTCCGGCAGATCCGATCTGCGATTTGATAATATCTATCCGGGTGACGGGACTGTTCAACAGCAGGTAACCACAGCATCAGAGGAGGATGTGGAGCAGGCTGTCGAGGCCGCTGCTAAAGCTTTTAAAAAATGGTCAGCCATGAAAGGGGTGGAGCGCGGCAGAATTTTGCTGAAAACCGCTGAGATTCTTCGTGAAAGGAACAGCGAACTGGCTGCCATTGAAGTAGAAGATACCGGAAAACCCATTCGCGAGGCAGATACTGTTGATATTGTTTCGGGTGCGGATGCCCTCGAATATTTCGGCGGTATTTCAGCCTCCATTGAGGGAAGCCACGTGCAGATCGGCAGAAGTTACGCAATCATCAAAAAAGAACCTCTGGGCGTCTGTGCGGGGATCGGGGCCTGGAATTATCCAATGCAGATCGCATGCTGGAAAGCCGCACCTGCACTCGCTGCCGGCAACACCATGATTTTTAAACCCGCCGAACTTACCCCCAGAAACGCTGTTAATTTGGCCGAAATATTTTTGGAGGCAGGACTTCCCGAGGGTGTATTTAATGTGGTTCAGGGCGGGCCCGAAGTTGGCAAACAGCTTGTCAGCCACAGTCAGATCCGGAAAGTGTCGCTGACAGGAGAGGTAGGAACCGGCCAAAAAGTGATGCAGGGGGCTGCATCCAACCTGAAGAAAGTCTCTTTGGAACTCGGCGGTAAAAGTCCCATTCTTATTTTTGATGATGCCGATCTGAATGAAGCCGTTCAAGGCGCAATGCTCGGAAATTTTTATACACAGGGAGAAATTTGTTCGAATGGAACCCGCGTATATGTTCAAAAAAGTCTCGTAAATGCTTTTCTTGATAAATTGAAAGAGGAAACTACCCGTCTGAAGATCGGTGATCCGAAGAATCCTGCTACTCAGATCGGAGCACTTATAAGCCGGGAGCACAAAGAAAAAGTGCTCAACTATATCGACATTGGAAAGTTGGAAGGGGAGCTCCTTTTCGGCGGCAACATTCCTGATTTTGATAATGGTTCCTCGCTAAATAACGGCTATTTTATTGAACCTGCTGCGTTTTTCTCAGAGTCGGACGATGCCAGGATTGTGCGGGAAGAAATTTTTGGACCTGTAATGACCATTCTCCCTTTTGAAGACGAAGAGGATGTTATAAAGCGGGCAAACAACACTCCATACGGACTGTCAGCGGGAGTTTTTACGAAAAACCTGAACCGTGCACACCGGGTGATTGATCAGCTTGAAGCGGGAATGTGCTGGATAAATACCTATAATGTAAATCCGGTTGAAATTCCGTTTGGCGGTGTGAAAATGTCGGGCATGGGCCGGGAAAATGGGCGCGCTGCAATTGACGATTATACTCAGCTCAAAACCATATATGTTGAGATGGAGGGAGTTGGCCGGCCGTTCGACTGATAGTTTTCTCTATGTAGACTGGTTACAATTTTATCCAGTTTTAAAAAGTGATTTGTTAAATACGGATGAGTAAAAAGAATTTGCCTGTTTCCCATTAAAGTGTTTTCATCCATAAAACCATCAAAAAACCTTACTAAGATGCGATATTTTATGATTGGGGCTATCTTCTGTCTGCTGCCGATTTCTGTCATTTACGCCCAAACAGACAGCGAAACCTGGGTAAAGGTCAGCTATATTCAGCTTGAGGCCGATCAGATTTCACCCTTTCTCGAGAGAGTGGATAACTGGCAAGCCAATGAGCAGCAATACGTGGATAATGGAAGTATTGATGCCTGGAGATTGTATCGGGTAAACTACAGCAGTAATCGCGATCAGACATATAATTTTGTGTCGGTCCGGATAAGTGACGACCTGAGCTCCCTTCAAACCACCACTCGTCCAAACAGTGGTGATTTCTTGCAATTACTGGACAGGAGCCCGGCAAAAAAATATACGGTTCATTCAGAAATCTGGTCCACACAAGCGAGGGTTTACCATGAAACTGCCGACCCACCCAGTCGGTACAAAAATACGAATTTTATGAGGGCTGAACCTGCAAGCCTTAATGAATATTTAGAGCTTGAGGTCGATATCGCCAAGCCACTTCATCAAAATCAAACGGACAATAATCGCATGGATGGATGGAACTTTTACCAGCTTACATTTCCAACCGGTACAAGCGTTGCTTATAATTTCATCACAGCCGATTACTACAACTCAATTGATCAGATTGACATGGGTATTACCCGTGAGGTGATTGAAGAGGTTCACCCTGAAATGGATGTGGATGAATTCGAGGATTTTGCCGACTCAATCCGTGAAAGAGTCTGGAGTGATTTATGGGAACTGCTGGAATATGCTTACTGAATGTGCANATTTTTAAAAATAATGAGCTGATTTTACTCTGTTTGTTGCTGAAAATAAAGAGAGGGCAGGCAACACGAAAGTGGTTTTGTTCTGCGTTTTTTGAATGCAGAACTCAAAGCATGAAACAAATTTAAAAAACCGGGTTCAACTAAATAAAACAATTCAAGTTTCAGAAAAATGAAAGAGAAAAAAGATATGGGGCGCATCATTATCGGGGTTTCTATTGTAGTAGGCTTGTTCATTCTGGGTTTTTATATGAACAGTGCTGTAAAAACATTCAAAGATTTTGAGAGGACTGTCACTGTAAGAGGTCTTGCTGAGCAGGAGCATTTGTCAGATGTAGTAATTTGGCCGATTCAATTTACTCAAGCCAGTAATAATCATGAGGGAATTTATGGGTTGCTCGATGAGAATNCTTCTAAAATAATTGAATTTTTAAAAGAGCATGGTATCAGTGAAGAGGAAATTTCAGTGGATGTGCCAATAGTTACCGACCGTTTTGCCCAGCGTTGGGGAGGTGACTTTGAAAGTCAATTTAGATATGTTGCATCACAGGCAGTAACGGTCTATTCTAACAATGTTGAAGAAGTAAGAGCCGTAATGAGGAATATCAGCGAGCTGGGTAAGCAGGGGGTAATAATTTCCGGTGATGATTACCAGTTTCGCACCGAATACCTGTTTACACGCCTGAATGATATCAAACCCGAGATGATTGAAGCGGCAACGGTGGAAGCCAGAAAAGTTGCAGAAAAATTTGCTGAAGATTCCGACAGCCGGCTGGGTAAAATCAAAACTGCTTCGCAAGGCCAGTTTACTATTTCAGACCGTGACAATAACAATCCACACATCAAAAATGTAAGGGTTGTTTCTACAATTGTATATTATCTGGCGGATTAACTGTTTTTGAAACATTTCCTTAATACAATTTTAAGTTATGCGCAGAGTAAAACTGATTGAAATTGCACACGGTAGAAGCGGAGATAAGGGCAATGGCAGTAATGTTGGGATCATTGCACGTCATCCGAAAATATATCCGTTCCTAAAGGAGAAACTTACCGCAATCAGGGTGAAAGAGCACATGAAAAACATCTGCAAGGGAGAAGTGGAGCGGTATGAACTGTCCAATATCGGTGCGTTGAATTTTATACTAAATGAAAGTCTCGGGGGTGGCGGAACAGTTTCCCTGAAGCTGGATGCCCAGGGTAAAACTCACGCCTCCACCCTTTTGCGAATGGAAATAGACGTTCCCGAAGAGTTACTTGAGCTCGTTCAAAAACACTGATTTTTATCTTGTTGGTTCTCTTTTTTGTGTTATTCTCAGAGAAGTGAAAGTGCCATATTAATCAAACGAAATGATTTGTAAGCCTAATTTTGTTTTAAATTTGCCTTTCTTAACGTTTCAATATACATTTTGAAAAATTTTAACTTCACTTTATCCCTGAAAGGAGACATCTATGAAATCACGCTCAGATCAGAAACCAAAACTCGACCGGCGTTCATTTATTAAAAACAGTACGTTTGCTGCAGGAGCTCTTGCAACCGGTGCGTTTGCCGGAGGATCGGTTAAGGCAAATAGCTTATCACAAAATCTTCCGGATTTGAAATCTTTCAGGAGAAGCAATAGCCCGACCACATTCAGGCATGCGTGCATGACACTGCCCTACCGATTTTTTCCTCTCGAGCGGGCACTGACCGGAATTAAAAGTGCAGGTTACGAATATATAGCCTGGGGCACCCAGCACCGCGAAGAGGACGGCGAAAACCACGCAGTAATGCCAGAAGACGCATCACCCGAAAAAGCGGCCGAACTTGGACGGCGGTGCAGGGATCACGGTTTGGAGCCGGTAAAAATGTTTTCTACCGTTTATCCCGATCATGATAATGCGATTGAAGTGTTAACAAACCGTATCAGGCAGGCAGAAGCGGCAGGGATTGAGTATGTACTCTCCTTCGGTCACACCCAGGGCGGTGATCCTGAAGTGTGGATTGAAAAATTCAAACAACTTGGTCCGATTGCGGCCGATCATAATGTGACGTTGGTGATGAAACAGCACGGTGGAGAAACGACCGGAACTGGTGAAGCGCTGGCGAGAATCATTCAGGAAGTGGACCACCCCAATGTCTGGATGAGTTATGACGCCGGAAATGTGTTCTGGTATCTTGAAGTGGACCCCATTCCCGATATTCAAACCTGTGCAGATCTTATTCGTGCTTTTTGTATGAAAGATGGCAGACTTTGGCCGCAGAAAACCACAGGCGGACCGGGATATGGTGAAATCGATCACTACCGTTTGTTCGCACCTGTTGCTTTCACTGGGAGGACGATCACTCTTGCGTATGAAAATATTTATCCGGTTTTTAGCGGTCAGCCCGAAAATCCAGAACAGGTGGATCGCTATGCACGCAATGCAAGAGAATATATGGAAAATCTTATTGCAGGCTTGCAGTCAGTTATGGCGGAGGATGAGGATTAGATTAATCCTCATTCTTGCCCGATCTCCTCAAAATAGAGCTGTTTCATTACTTCAATTTTCTCAGGATTGTCTAACAGGGCCTGATCGGAGAACATCATGATTCCGCTAACGGGTGGTTTTGAGCCTTCGAGCATCACCTGTCGGAATTCCTCCGGGGTGACTTCAACAGGATTGTCGTGAGCCTGAACAATAGGCCAAATAAGGGGTTTGTCTTCCACGGATGTATCGATCAGATCGCCAAGCCAGGAAGTATATTCGCTGAGCCATTCCGGATCGTGATCTTTCATTTTGTGGAAGAGCATCGGAGCCATCACATCGGCAATTTCTGCATATGCTTCCACATCGATGCCGAGAGTTCGGTAGAGTGCGCCATCGTGTTCATCGGGAAACCAGGAAGCGTAAAAAATCCCCACCAAAGCTTCGGGTTGTTTTTCCCTTACAATTGTCTTCATGTCGATCATCCAGTTATTCAGCACATCGTTTCGCCAGTCTCGCCATTGCGGGTCGGCTTGTTCCAGAATCCATCCGGCAATTTCGGGAAGATCACCATCTGGAAGTTCCGTTCCGGTCTCATCCGAAAATCTGGCCATACACCGCTCGCAAAAACAGGTTTCCGGAAGAATGGGGTCGTTGGTTTCGAATTGGGCGTGCCAGTGTGTATAGTCCAGGAAAATTCCGTCAGGATTGTAGGTTTCCAGGATATCGCGTAGCTGTTTCCGGCGATAATCTATAAAATCGGGATCGGTCGGACAGACTCCCATGAACCAGTCGGCCGGGGGTGATTTTTCGCCGGTCTCTTCAATCGGCCAGGCTTCGGGGTGGTCATCCACATAACCATTTCCACGCAATGTTGGAAATTCTACAAAAACCCTCACCTGCTGAGCTCTTGCGGTTTCGTAAACATGTTCATCTAATTGTACACTTCTCACAAAAATCGCATTTAAACCAAGCGCATCAAAATTGTAACCGGCTTCAAGCAGTGTGCCTGGATTTCCGTAAACGCCTTTGATGAAAGGCAGGGCAGCCACTTCTGAATAGGTCTGTTCAGAGGATTCTGTTTCAGAACAGGAAATAAGTGTCAAAGATAAAGCAAAAAACAGTGAGGTTAGAACCAGTAAGGGTCGGTATATTCTAATTTTCATGGAGGCAGTGGGTAATTTTACTATTTAATTCAAACTGATATTCTTTGCAAAGATAAATAATTGTGCGAATTTTGATAAAGAAAGCTAATCATCTGACAAACAACAGCAAACAGATTTAATCACTGTTATGATTTGTTTGATATTTGAAAAGGCGTCATTCGTTAAATCTGAGTAAAAATCATCGGGACAAATATGCAAAAATTCCAAATTAATCATCCTGAAAAGGTTCACAATAAACTAAATGAATGGCTAACAGAGCTGGTTTCACGGGATGGGATCAAACACGCTATAATCGGGCTTGAAAGCGGTGACCGGCATTTCAAGTGGATCGGTGCAAAAGGTGATGCACGCGAAAGCGGAGTACCAATACAGGGGCATACCCCCTTTTTTATCGCAAGCGTAACCAAACTATTCATCGCTGCGGCCATTTTCAGGCTTTATGAACAGCAAAGAATTGATCTGACTGATCCCATAACAAAAATATTACCGGAAGCCATCACCAAAGGCCTGCACTATTATAAGGGGCGTGATTACTCGGATAAGATTACCGTTCGTCACCTCCTGAGCCATACATCCGGGCTGCCAGACTGGCTTGAAGATCGCCCCAAAAAAGAGAAGAGCCTGCTGGAAACCATCGACCGAATTGAAGAGTGGCATATTACCATTAAAGATACCGCAGAATATGTTCGTGATCATCTTACACCTCATTTTGCTCCGCAGCCTTTTAAAAAGAAACGTCCGAAGGTGCGCTATTCAGACACCAACTTTCAGCTTCTGATCGCCATTATTGAAGAAGTAACAGAGAAGCCGATTTACAGGGCATTTGAAGAACTTGTTTACCAAAAAATCGGCTTGATCGACACGTTTCATCCGGGACATCAGGCTTCAGACCAGCTGGAATTGCCTGCCGATTTTTGGGTGGATCATCAGGCGTTCACGAAAACACTACTGCTGCAATCTTTTCGCGATCTCTATAGTACGGCCGATGAACTTTTGGTATTTATGAAAGGCCTGATCCGCGGCCGTATTTTTGATGACCCCCAAACTGCCGGTCTGATGCAGCAACAGTGGAACAGTTTCGGGTTCCCGACAGATGCCGTTGCACTGCGACTTCCGAGCTGGCCGATCGAGTACGGACTGGGAATAATGCGTTTTAAAATCCCGCGTATACTCACACCGTTCAACCCGGTTCCAGCCATTATCGGGCACACCGGTGTTACCGGCTCCTGGCTTTTCTATTGCCCAGAGTTGGATTTTTACCTTTGCGGCTCAGTCAGCCAGACATCACAGACTCGTCTGCCTTACCAGTTGGTTCCGAAAATATTACAATACCTTCAGAAGGAGGCGTGAGTGTTATAATATTACTGGCTTAGAAGATGGGGTAATAAAGAGGGATTTTGGAAATATTTTTGTTGAGTAAACTGTGCGAACTTAACTGAAATTTTAAAAGTATGATTAATGACAGATCTGAACCGATCCAAACCGTATTCAAGAAAAGAGTTTCTGAAAGGAACTGGCGCAGGATTGATGATACCATTTTTGCCGGATTTCACTTCAGAACCGGATGATCCTATTCCGGAAAACAGTCGATTGCTTTTGAAGGGAGGTTCCATTCTTACAATGGATGATAAGATTGGTGACTTCCGGCAGGCAGATCTTCTGATTGAAGACGGTATTATTAAAGAGATTTCCACATCCATAGAAACAGATGCCGAAACTGTGGATGCCTCGGGCCGGATTATCATGCCCGGTTTTGTGGATACGCACCGTCACATGTGGCAAGGTTCTATCCGAAATATTTTACCAAACGGGAGGCTGAGTGATTATATGCAGATTGTGCAGGGAAAAGCCCGTCCGGTATTCCGGCCGGAGGATGCGTACGCGGGCAATCTCATCAGTTCAGTCGGTGCGATAGATGCGGGTATCACCACGATTCTGGACTGGTCTCATATCGGCAACTCTCCCGATCACACCGATGCGGCTATCGAAGCGCTGGATGATTCGGGTGTTCGGGCGGTTTATGCCTATGGTTCGGGCGACAATACCCCTGAAAACCGGCATCCCGATGATCTTCACCGCCTTCTTGATGAGTTTTTTTCAACCAGTGAAAGCCTGCTGACACCGGCCCTGGCAACAGGCATTAACCCGGAACACTGGCAACTGGCACGGGAGCTGGGTGTTAGGATCACCGTCCATGTAAACGGAACGGGTGATCTGCTGCCGGTTGAAAATCAGCTCGGCCCGGATGTAACCTGCATCCACTGCTGTAATCTTCTGGATGCAGAGTGGGAGTTGCTGGCGGAAAAAGGGGTTGGCGTTTCAATCGCTTCTCCTGTGGAAATGATTATGGGACACGGCATTCCTCCCATTCAGCAAGCGCTGGATTACGGCATTCTGCCCAGCCTCAGCGTAGATGTGGAAACCACTGTTCCCGGCGATATGTTTTCACAGATGCAATCGGTATTTACGCTTCAGCGGATGCAGATTCTGGCTCGTGAACGGAACGGGGAAGAAAACCTGCCTGATCTGCTTTCGGCCGAAGAGGTGCTTCGTTTTGCCACGATCAACGGAGCCATACACAACGGGCTCCATCAGAAAACCGGCTCACTGACACCTGGTAAAGAGGCCGATATTATCATGCTTGCAAAGGATGATATCAATGTGATGCCCGTGAACAACGCGTACGGTGCTGTTGTAAATGGCATGGACCGCAGTAATGTTGAGATGGTGATGATTGGCGGAGAGATCAAAAAGTGGAACGGGCAACTTGTGCGTGATGATCTGGAAGAAATCAATAACCGGGCGATGCAATCGAGGGCATATATTTTTGAACATGCGGGATTAACATGGGATTTGGGAATTTCGGGTTGATTCTTCCCGCCAGGAATCCCACTTTTAAACTTATCTACATAAATTCACAAAAAGTCTGATTTTGAATTCCCATCAACTACAACAGATCATCAATCAGGGCGAAGGAATTTCGGTTGAATTTAAGACGTCGAAATCCAGGCTTAGCAAAAATGCATTTGAAACAATATGTGCATTCTTGAACCGGCAGGGCGGTTATCTTTTTTTAGGAGTATCAGATGACAGAACGTTAACCGGAGTGGATGCTGACGCTGTTCAGGGAATTTTGGACAATATCGTAATCAATTCCAATAATCCGCAAAAACTCAGTCCGCCCTACTACTTGTCGCCCGAGGTAGTGGAGCTGAACGGTAAAAGCGTTATCGTGGTGTATGTGCCTGAGAGCTCACAGGTGCACAATACGGCCGGTAAAATCTTCGATCGCAACGAAGACGGAGATTTTGATATTACGAATCAGCCGGAACAGGTCACTCAGTTGTATTTGCGCAAACAGAGCAGCTACACGGAAAACAAAGTGTATTCCTACGTTACCCCGGATGATTTTAAGGACTTGTTATTTGACCGGGTGCGCAAACTTGCCCGCAGCCAGCGTCCCGACCATCCCTGGCTGGAAATGGATAATGAGGAGCTGCTCAAATCAGCTGGGTTGCACAAAAAAGATATGCAGACCGGGGAAGCCGGCTACACTCTTGCTGCTGTTTTGCTGTTGGGAAAGGATGAGGTGATTACCAGTGTGCTGCCTCATTTTAAAACCGATGCCATTGTCCGCATTCAAGATACCGACCGTTACGACGACCGCGATGATATCCGTATAAACCTGATCGAAAGTTACGACCGGCTGATGGAATTCATCGCCAAACACCTGCCGGAAAAATTTCATTTGGAAGGCGCCCAGCGCATCAATCTCCGCGACCGGATATTCCGGGAAGTGATCGGCAATGTGCTCATCCACCGTGAGTTTACCAACCCCTATCCTGCCAAGTTGGTGATCGAAAAGGATCGGGTATTTACGGAAAACTGGAACAAACCCCACGGCACGGGCAATATCGATCCGGAGAACTTCTCTCCCTATCCCAAAAATCCCATGATCGCCCGCTTCTTTAAAGAGATCGGTCGGGTTGATGAACTGGGCTCCGGCGTGCGAAACACCTACAAATATTGCGGCCTCTACACCCCCGGTACCGAACCGGTATTTATTGAAGGCGATGTGTTTAAAGCGATTATTCCCATTTCGATGCATCCGGTTTCCGTAAAAGGTTCTGTAAAAGCTACAGGTCAAGTTAGTGGGGAAGTTAGTGGGGAAGTTAGTGGGGAAGTTAGTGGGGAAGTTAGAAAAGTAGTAAGCACTTTGGATGGAGAAATGAAACGTTCAGAAATACAGAAGAAATTAGGATTGAAACACGATGATTATTTCAGGTTACATTACATAGACCCTGCCATGAAAACGGGCTATATTGAAATGAAATATCCTGACAGCCCAAACCACCCGAATCAAAGATACCGTTTAACAGCAGAGGGTGAAAAACTGAAGAAAAAGGTTGAAGGCAGATCGGGTTAAATCAGATATAGCGGGCACAAGCGAGATCAGCCGGAGACGGATAGACTGTTTACGCCAGAAAGGTCTGCTTTTCGGTTACATTCTGTCGGGTGCTGTAATTCCCAGGATGGCGAGGCCGTTGGCCAGTACACGGGCTGTGGAACGGGCCAGTTCGGTGCGGGCGTGCATCAGTGCTTTTTCCTCTCCGATAATTCGGCAGTCGTGATAGAACGATGTGAACCCGGAGGCCAGTTCATTCAGATAGGTAATCAGCCGGTGCGGTTCTCGGTGTGCCGCTGCCAGAGAAACCGCTTCGGGGAAGCTGAGCAGTTTTTTGATGAGTGCCACCTCCGAGTCGTGAGTCAGTACCGATAGTTCGGGAGTGTTCTCAAAATTTTCCAGTTCATCCACTTTTCGCAGGATGGACTGAATGCGGGCGTGTGCGTACTGAAGATAAAAGACCGGATTTTTTTCACCGGCTTCTTTTGCCTGTGCCACATCAAATTCGAGGTGGGTGTTGGGGGATCGCATCAAAAAGAAAAAGCGTGTTACATCTTCTCCGACTTCATCCATCAGTTCGTCCAACGTTACGTAATTGGCTTTGCGGGTACTCATTTTGAAGGGCTTGCCGTCTTTTACCAGTGTCACAAACTGATACACCAGTACCTCAACCTTGCTATTGTCGTAACCCAAAACTTCGATGCCGCTCATTACATCAGGATAGGTGTCGATATGGTCGGCGCCGAACACATCAAGACAGAGATCAAAACCGCGCTCCAGTTTTTTGGCGTGATAAGCAATATCGGGAAGCCGGTAGGTCGGCTCACCACTGCTTTTTACCAGAACGGTGTCCTGATCTTTGCCAAAGTCGGTGGTTTTAAACCAGACGGCTCCGTCTTTATCATAGGCCATTCCCTTTTCACGAAATGTTTCAATCACCTGCTGGATCGATCCGTCTTCGTAGAGTGAATGTTCATTGAAAAAGGAATCCATCTCGATATTCATCCTTTTGAGGGTTGTTTGAATCTCCTCAAAAATGGCCGATTCCGCTTTTTCCTTAAATACTGTTTCATCGGCCTCATTCAGCAATTTAGCGCCATGTTCATCTACAAGCTCTTTGGCGATTTCGGTAATGTAGCCTCCCTCGTAGCCTCCCTCGGGGAATTCCGATTCAACGCCAAGCTGTTCTTTATAGCGAGCCTGAACACTTTGGCCGAGCATTCTCATTTGTCGACCGGCGTTGTTGAAGTAGTACTCTCGCTGCACATCGGCACCGGTCCATTCGAGCAGGCGGGCCACCGTATCACCCAAAACGGCATTCCTGCCATGACCGACGGTAAGCGGTCCGGTGGGGTTGGCACTGACAAATTCGACCAGACATCTTTTGCCTATGTTGTCATCAGTGCGCCCAAAGCTTTCACTCTTTTCCAGAATCGCTTCAAGTTCATTGTACAGGTAATCTCCGGCAAACCGAAAGTTAATAAATCCGGGGCCAGCCACTTCTGCAGCAGTGATTTTGTCTTTGTCAAATTGAAGATTCTCAACAATCTGTTCTGCAATTTTTCGCGGATTGTTTCTGAGCGTTTTGGCAAGCAGCATCGCCACGTTGGTCGCGGCATCACCGTGGGAAGGGTCTCTTGGTGTTTCAATTTTGATTTGCGGGATCTGATCTTTCTCCACCCCGATGTTCAGCAGGGCTTCTGTGATGATATCTTGCAGGTATGTTTCCATAAAAAAGCGGAAAAGAGAACGTTTCTTTTATTAAACCTGATTTCGATATATAATTGCTGAAAATTATTGAATACGTCATATTGAGCATAATCCCGAGAGTGGGTTTCTCCCGGGATGAAGTCGAAATATGGGCTTTCGGCTCCGTTTTGATTAAAAAAACAGTGAAAAACTACGCTCAAACTGACGATTTTAAAATTCTTTAAATCGAACTCAGGTATTGAGATTTATGTACAGCCTCAAAGATACAGTTTTCCGCGCCTGATTTCCTGCTCAAAGTTTTGGAGGGGGGAGGTGTTTTACCAATCCAAATAATCTAACTCAGAGGATGCAACCAACCTGAAACAGGTTGAACTGACATGCACTCACGAAACAGACAATGTAAATCAGAGGAGATACAACTATCGAATGGCTGCATATAATCAACAATATTAAAATGTTTGATGCAATTCATCACTCAGGCGTTAAAACCAGCCTGTAAACTGTGCCGGATTCCACTGTTTCGGGCGTGTAATGCAGCGGGAAAAACTCTTCATTTCCCCAAAGAGGCAGAAGATTGTCGTAAAACGGGCTTCCGGGCTGCATCGACTGGCCGGGTGTGCTGGTGACCCGTGAATTGTCAAGATCGGCAAAATCAATGATCTCACGGAAGGTAGCTCCGGTTGCGGCAATGAGTCCGCTTCCTCCTGATCGCTCAACGGAAGGCAGGTCGTAGGCACTCACCAGCCAGTCAGGAAACTGACTCTCATGGAGCCGTCCCCATCGCCACTCGCTGATATCTTCCCCAAACTGTGAACGAAGATCTTCAACCGATGTCGTCAACGCGTCTTTCGATATATCTCTTCGTTCCTCAAGTGGAACATTCTCATCACGTCCATCGCTTCCAATATTTTGCCTCCAGCCGATGTGTACGGCTGCCAGCCTGCTTTCCTTATGATAGACGGCGTCCCATTCGAGCAGTTCAGTGCGGAAACGTTCCACATCAGGATCTTCTGATGTCCAGCCACGAAATAACGGCAGTTCATCTTCATGCCAGGGATACACCGCATCGTGCAGCATGCGTTCGTAGTCTTCAACTGTTAAATCGCTCACACCCTCAAACATCTGTTGCAGTCGATCCCAACGCAAAGATTGGCTTGGGCGGAACATAATGGGCGGGTAGTATCCTTCGGGCTGTATATCGTGGTTAGCAGTACCGAGCCATCCGCGTTCGGGATTCATTTCCTGGGGAAGTTCTGTGTGGCTGCGAAAGCCTTCCCATTCATAACCCCCTGTACCGGAAACCGGTATGCGTCCGTACCAGCCCTCACTTCGGCTGGGTGTCAAAGCTGCTGCCAGCCAGGCAATATTTCCGTCGGCGTCACCACAAACCATATTTTCGGAGGGAGCTTTATACCATGCCAGTTCATCAAGAAACTCATAGCAGTTTTCTGTTTCTGCCAAACGAAGTGCGCCAAGATAGCCGCCTGTTCCCGGTTCATTGGCGGTAGATTTCACAGCATAAGCTACGTGATTAGTGGAGTCAATATAAAAAACCGGGCCATGCCGACTGAATTTATGTTCAACGATCACAGGATCTTCACCCCGCACGGGTATTGTGTCAGCCACAGTTTCAAGGGGGTACCACTCATCTTGCCAGCGTGCCTCGTTTATATTTTCAGGATTGAGTTCTTCTACAAACACATCAGTCTGATCGGTTCCGACGATGGTCAGGCCCCAGGCTACGCGGCCGTTGTGGCCGATTGCCACACCCGGAATCGCCGGTTCGGTTGCGCCAATAACGCTGTAACCGGGAGCTTCAAGATGAACCAGATATCTCAAAGACGGATTGGTAACGCCGCGGTGTGGATCATTTGCAAGGAGTACATGTCCGCTTTCAGTCAGTTCACCGGCTGCTGCCCAATTGTTGCTGCCGGGAGAGGTTTCACGCGCCCCGGTATTTTCAGTTTCCAGAGCCTCTTCCCACTCCTCATATTTTGACAAAACCGGAGGTTTTGGGAATCCCTGCCAGAAGTGCCCCAATGCATCAACCACTTCTTCCGAGATCATTGAATAATCCACACCATCGGGAATTTCGAGATCGATCCAGTTGTTGTAGCGCGGTGTTTCCCGGCGATTCACTTCCTCAAGGCCGTCTTCCGCAATTTCCCGAGCGAGATTCAGTTCACTGCGGGCCGCACCGAGCGGTAATGCTGTTGCCACCCGGCCGGTGGATGCTTCGGGTGTCCATGTCAGGGGTTCCAGCCCCGTCAGTTTGTATTCCACGGGCAGATTGTGACCAATATGGTCGATGTAGGCGTTGACACCATCCGCAAATGCTTCAAAAATCATTTTACCGTCCGGATGATAGCTTGTCCACTCTTCCTCCCACGGCCCTCGGAACTGCAGAAGCCTTGCCAGCTTATCGTGTTCAATGGCTTCGGAGCCCAGGATTTCAGAAAGCCGCCCTTCATTCACACGCCGCCACATATCCATCTGCCAGAGGCGGTCTTGTGCCTGAACAAATCCCTGAGCAAAAAACAGGTCCCTTTGATTATCCGCATAAATGTGAGGGATGCCCCATTCATCTCTCAGGATCTGAACTTCGGATTCCAGGCCGGGTATTTCAAAAGAGCCCTCAATATCAGCCAGAGACTGAAGAGCAAGTTCCTCAAAATTTTGAGGTTCCCCGGCACAGGAAACGAGCATGAACATTACGGTGAGAAGGGTAAGTTGTTGGCACGTTCTTTTTAACATCGGCAAGAGTTTGGTTTGGGAACTGTTAGAGCAATGGCTGGTAAAGTATATTTCAATTCGGCCAATACTGCAAATTGCACTTTAAATGCCATTGAGACCAACTTTAAGATCTTTCGAAAGTTAAGTTATGGTATGTAAGATCAACGGGTATAAATATTCCGGGGGTAACTCTCACTTTAAGATGTGATACCTATTCACGGGAAGTTTACAACCCATTCACATGATTCCCGGTAAAAAAGTGTGTTCGTATCTGCCAGTTGAACAGAGTAATCAAAATGAGCATGACGAATTCATAATTATGAGATCATAAAAAATGACTATTCCAGACCGATATTAAAACTAACCCGGATATCTTCACCAATATTTTTTTTCCTAAGCCGTCTGGTAATTAAAAAACAGGAGTTTAAACATCATCGGCCTTGAAATTTTCCATTGCCCGACAGCACCCGCCGCCCATTGATTCACCGTCCTGTCTTCCGAAGCTTTAGCGTAGGGAGGCTTGATCTTTTGGTTCGTTCCGAAGCCTCGGGATGAACAACCAATCTCCATAACACCTTAAAACGTTGTGCTACATTAAATTTAATTTAAATATCTGTATTAAATGGGTAATGTCAGCCCATCAGGGTGGTGTCATCAGCCCGCTACTGGCAACTTCTGTATGTACCTTGCATGAACAGAAAGGCGAAAGTCTCCGTAGTGGAGAACATAAAAAGCTGACCCTGTATAAATGCAAAGGGACGATACAGGAAATAGCCGTTAAATGGTTAAAGAGTGTCTACAAATCCAATCAAAAATTGTTTGCGTATTGGATCCTGTTTCACTCATATATTATTGTTATTCAACGACAAGAGCTGTATGATGGGAGACTGTCACGTACGGTTCTGTGAGAGCCTTGGGGTGAAATTCCCCTTTGCTACTCGACTAATAATGAATAAAAAGGAATAATTAGTAAAAAGTCAGAATTGAAATGCAGAAAAGCGGATTGAATAACAACTACTGCACACTGCGTACCTCTAACTCATCATCCAGCTCTACCACGGCCAACCCAATATCTGCCTCCAATTCCTCTTCTGGATGAACATATCGCAGATCCCGGATAAACACTTTCCAGCCATCATCTAACTGTTGCACCTCATAATACGGAAAACGGATCCAGTTTCGCAGACCTCGGACATCGGATGAGTTCAGTGCCGCTTCTATAATATCATCCGGTTCCACGATGGGAATCGGCTCACCGATGGTTTCAAAACTACCGGGGCGCATCCAGTTTATTCTGAACCGGTAATAATGATTCTCTGAAGCTGCAATACCGGTTCGGAGCAGAAGACGAGCCGGGAGCGGATTTGCCATCACCTGTTTTATTTCTATCTCCTTTTCACTAAACTGGGCGCGGGCATATAAGGCGGTTAGTTTCGACCCGGTGATCATGAATGCTATGTAGAGCAAGAGGAGTGCCAGAAGTGTGAATGTAATAGGCTGTGTGGCTCCGTGATGCCGGCCCGACCAACGGACAATGACAATCGCAATAAGGCCTGTCAGCCAAATTACTTTCAAAAACAGCGGAACAACATCTGCGGTAGTAACCAGTGCTGTGGCTGCTGTGCCAAGTACGATCCATCCGCTGATGCCAATCCATGAATTTGATCTCGCAAGTACCACACCTGCACCGGCAAGCAGCCAGAACCACGGATCAACGATAAAGAGGGTATCACCGTAGAACCAGGTGTCATTGAACGGCATAAGTAGGCGGATACCATAGGTGTTCAGCCAGTCCAGCAGTGGGTGGCTCCAAACCCCGAGAAATGCGATACCAAGCAGCATTAAGGGCCTCATTGGCGGATCCTGGCGCGTGCGATTCCGTCGCTGCATTCGTTTCTGAATCAAACGGTCAACGCCAATCATTATGCCAGTCAACAGAAAGGGCCAGATCATCAGTGCCAGAATACCGTGAGTCCATCCTCTGCGAAACCACAGTGCATAATCGGAACTGATCAGCAAGGCTAAGCCATCGACATCAGGAATATTCGCACCAATAATCAAGGTGGCTGTTGCCAGAGCCGTTTTTCGCTTCAGGCCGGCTTCTGCCATTGTAGCACCAAAAAGTGTGTGTGCAAGAGGATCCATGAATTCGGTAATTAACTATGTTTAATGTTTGATGAACAGGAAAAAACAGAGTGGCCTCTATAAACCTGTAGATTTTAAAAAAAGGACAGATCAATGATAGTAATACAACAGGATTTAAAAAAAAGTTTGAACTGACTCAGTCCATGATTCTGTAAATTTACAGGCGGAATTAGCAAAATCTTCAGCTTTAAACGATTATCTGTGATACCTGTGGTGATTTTAGTAAGTTCGTGGATTGATAAAACATTAAAGGTGACTCAAGCCCACTATTCGAAACATTCCAGTCTTGATTCACCAACCACAAACGGCGCATGAGCCAATCGTTTCCAAACAAAGAAACTCCACTTGCCAAAGAGCTGCTAATATGGCTGCTGATTGCCAGCAGCCTTGCGCTGGTTAACTGGTTTATCAACGATCAACCATATCCTGAAGACCCACTTAGCAGCCTGAAACTTCTGATCGTTCATCTCGCCTACAGCTATTTTGTCTTCTTACATATTCTTATCCTGATAGCCATTTTCCGTACCCTGTTCTGGAATCGCCTGAAAACAGTCAGCCGGATTGTACAAGAATCAACCGGCCTGGTTTTCGCATTTATTGGCTTTTCCCTGGGGCTGTTCAACATGCAGTGGTTTGCGGATTTTGCCCATAATTTCATGTTTCCGGATCAAAGCATCAATTTCAGCATTTCCGATTCATTAATCTACTGGCTGGGAACCTTTGTCGCCATTGGGATCATCGGTATTTTCGCCGTTTCATATTATACGATGCGACTAAACCTCAAAGCGAGTTACCGTATCCACCTTGAGCGTGAACGGTTGCAGGGAGAACTGGATACAGCCAGGAGGATGCAGATGGGAATCATGCCGTCACAAGCGCCGGATCTGTCTGGAGTGGATATCGCAGGAATCTGCCTGCCGGCTACTGAGGTAGGCGGTGATTATTTCGACTACTTTCAAAAAAACGGAAGTGATTCCGAACTCGGCTTCACTGTAGCGGATGTAAGCGGAAAAGGGATGAGTGCGGCAATGACGGCGGTCATGGTCAGCGGAATGCTGCATGCCGAAGCAGCCCGGGAGCTAAAGACGGGCGAAATGCTTATTCGAATCAATGGTCCGCTCTTCAAAAAAACCGATCGCAGAATGTTCACAACCCTGCTCTTCGGGATTCTGGACATGAAGCAGATGCTATTTACCTTTACGAATGCCGGACAGTTACCCCCGCTTCTCCTGCGTGATGAAACCATTACCGAGCTGAAAGCGGAGGGTCCGCGTCTGCCTGTTGGAATTACAAGAAAGGTGAATTATACCAGCGAAACCATTCCGCTGAAACCGGGTGATCGACTCTTAATTTACACCGATGGCGTCAACGAAGCGATGAATCAAAATCGTGAGCAATTTGGTGATCCCCGCCTGATAAAAGCATTTTCTGAAACAGCAGGCATTCAATCTGCTGAAGAAGCTTTGGCATCAATCCAATCGAAGGTAGATGACTTTACCGGCAGTGAGCCCCAGCACGATGATATAACTATAATGTATATTCAAATCGGGCAGACTAAACCGGATGAATTAATAGCTTAGTTTTCAATTCTATACTTACAGTGAGCCAGTTTTTCAAAATGATGTGTAATTTAAAAACAAGCGTGATCAAACGTATTATTGGCTCATGAATTGTTTGGGAGTCAGAACTGGAAGTATCTTTGACTGGTGTTTGTAATCAGTGAAATTTCGGGTGATGAAATAGTCAGTACCGTGATTTAGTGCTGTATAATATTGCAGAGCATCTTCTTTGTCTTTAAACTGAGATGAGATTGCTTCAATCATCACAGACTTGCCACCACTGATGATGTTACAAGCCGAAATAAAATCCAGCAATCTTTTGGATGAACACCTTACAGTCCGATTCTGAGATTTCAACTCTGTCTTACAGTTCATGCTCAGTATTCGATATTCCAAAATGTGTATCTTAAGGTCATGAAAATAATTCGTAATTACATAGGGTGGTGGCTTATTCTTCTCGCAGCGACAGTGGTTGTTTCGGTACTCACTTCCGTACGAGTTACTCCGTTGGGTTTGCTGGGAAGTGTGATAGGGCATTTACTATTTGCAATAGGCGTAGCCTTCATCCCCTGGCTGGTGTATCAATGGATGGGAAAGCCGCTTACACCCCTACAGATGATGTGGACCATTACTGTGGGCTGGCTGATACTGGCTGTAGCCAATCTTTCGGTTTGAATCAGCTCAGAAAAACAGGGTGTTTCATTTGAAGATCACAAATTTGGATCATAAAGTAAGTTATATCAAAATCCTACACTTTGTTTAGCCCGCATTTCTCACACTAAAATTATTTGAAAACGATATGCACCTAATTGTTATCAACTTATAATTAAATATAAACTTTTTTTAAAAAACACCCTGTCAAACGCTGCGAAATTTAACCGTGAGCTGCGTTGTCCCAAAAATGGTTTGCTCAACGTACTCAGGTACGTT
>SL_3KL_010_SEDDRAFT_10000529_pt1 | contig 31414 bp, 23 predicted proteins | sample SodLakKL_010_SED_2_FD_10381 | JGI IMG/M metagenome (IMG submission 10381)
CACTACCAATAGGTTTGACAGATTAAATTAGCCAATGTTTTATTAAAACCAGAAAGACTTCGGAAGTCTTTACAAACCTGCCATTTTATAAATGATATAAAACTACTTTCTTTTATCCTTGATGTAGATTGCTTTTGAGTGGCCGTCGCCCGTTTTTCGCTCTTCCATTTCAAACAGTTTCATAGCGTGGAGCAGTTCTCCGAGTTTTCGGTAGCCGTAATTTCTGGGGTCAAATCCCGGCGACTGTTTGGCGATGTAACTGCCCACGGGAGCCAGATGCGCCCAGCCGCTTTCATCCGATGAGGCATCGATCGCATTCCGGACGAGATTTACCAGTTTGGTGTCTTGTTTTAGCTGATTTGAGGGTTTTCGTTTTCTCTCCTCTTTATCTTCATCTTCTTTGGCAAGCACTTCCGTGTAGATAAATTTGTCGCAAGCGGCTACAAACGGGTCGGGAGTTTTTTTCTCGCCAAATCCGTACACCTCCAGTCCCGATTCGCGGATTCGGGCAGCCAGTTTTGTAAAGTCGCTGTCGCTCGAAACCAGGCAAAATCCATCAAAACGGCCGGTGTAAAGCAGGTCCATCGCATCTATGATGAGTGCACTGTCGGTGGAATTTTTTCCTCTTGTATAACCGAATTGCTGAATGGGCTGAATGGAATATTCAAGCAGGATATCTTTCCATCCGCGAAGCTGCGGCTGGGTCCAGTCACCGTAAATGCGTTTCACATTCGCTGTACCGTATTTTGCGATTTCAGCCAGAAGATTTTCTGTGATTGCAGGCTGGGCATTGTCAGCATCGATAAGGATTGCCAGTTTGCGTGTGGATTCAGGTTCCATGAATTTATTTTTATTGATAAATGAATCTGAAAAGGTACAAAAAGTGTGAGAGAAATGATCATTTTAATGGATTCAAATGTATCTGCCTGAACCTATTCGGGAACATTTAAAAGTTGACTCTGGTTCTAAAAATTGAGATATAGTAGTTATGGGCAATTTTAATGAATAGATTTGATTATGCCAAAGTGTGAAATATACCAGGACGTGAAAGGCGATTGGAGATGGAGAAGAACCTCGAAAAACGGGGAGATTCTCGAATTTTCGAAACAAGGCTTCAAAGAAAGAGAAGAATGTGAGAAAAACGGAAAAGAAGAAGGCAGTTGTACAAGTTACAAGCTGGTAATTTAGGTTGAATTTGCAATTCGTTTGAAGGATTATCCCTTTATTTTCTAAACATTCTTCGGCTCATAATATGCTTTGATGATGGCGCCAAAGTGTGTCGGTTTGTCCAGGAAAGCGTAGTGGCCGGCCTCATCTATCAAAACCAGGGCATTCTTTTTTAATCCCTTCTCCATCCGTTTGGCCTGATCGAGCGGAGTTGACGAATCATTTTTTCCCCATACGAGCAGAATTTCGTGTTCGATTTCAGGCAGCAGATCATCCAGGTACTCAGTCACGGTTTTCACAAAGGTTTCTCTCATCACCCCTGTAAGCTGCCGGTAATCGGATGAACCAAGTTTTTTCCACGCAGCGGTGTTTCTGAGCCGGTTCAGGCCGCTTTCTCTCAATTTCGAAGGCAGCAGAAAAAAGGGCAGTTTCAGAAGTTTAGCCGTATATAGCCGCAGATAGTATGAAGCCCTTCGCTTTGGTTTCAGCCCGGCTGCACCTGTAAACACCACTTTTTCTATCCTGTCCGAGATTGAATCGCGCGTGAGCAGTTTCAGTGAAATGCGTGCTCCAAAAGAGTGGGCAAGCAGATCGAACGGCTGCCCTTCAAAAACGGTATCAGCAAACTCTTCGACAGCATCGGCATAATCGTCTATGCTCCAAGCCTGGTTCGGTTCGGGAGAGTGGCCAAAGCCCGGCAGGTCAATCAGGTAAGCTGTCCGGATTGATTTTACCTGTTCGGCAACCGGCAGCATTACGGCAGAATTACTGCCCCAGCCGTGGAGTATCAAGAGAGGTTTCCCGCTGCCTTTTTTATACCAGGCAACCCTGTTTTTTTTGAGCTCAGAAAAACTTGGAGTCATAAAAAGAAAAAAATTTTGTAAGGGTTTTAGAAAATCGGGTTCATAAATATACAGGGATTTTTTTCAACCTTGTGTATCGCATCAAATAAAATGCATCAGAACAGAAATTAAGGATGGAACAATGAGACGAAAAATTTTCTTTTTGCTGGAACGCCTCGAAATTAATCGCAGTGAACGGATTGCAGTTTCCTTTACTTTGATATTATTGTTGATTACAAGCAGTTATTTTGTGCTGTCTCAGTCCGGAATAAATTATGATGCCGATCATTATCACGAACTGGAAAAAATTTTTAATGAGCGGAGCAGTGCCATTCAGCAGGAGCGTGATGCAATTCTTGCGCGCTATGAACCTGCAGAAACTGGAACTGAGAAAGTTTTTGAACCTGAAACGGCAATAGCTGACACCATTCCACCCGATACGACAAAATCAGAAGAGGAAAAAGCCGGATCTGACCTCATCAACATCAATCTTGCTGATGCGGAAGAGCTGCAGGAACTACCGGGAATCGGGCCGGCATATTCTCAGCGAATTATTGAATGGAGAGAAGAAAACGGAGAGTTCACTTCCAAAGAACAGTTGCTCGAAATCCGAGGAATCGGTGAAAGAAGGCTCGAAGCAATTATTCCTTTGATTGAGTTGTAACACTTAATTACTGGTCTGTTTATTCAACAGATGCTCCCAGTTCTGGTCAACCTGGTGCTGTATGGTTTCAAGCCCGTTGCCGGATTTCTCCCTCATCACATTAGAAAAACGCCCCTGGTGCTTCATGTATTCACTCACCGGGGTTTTTACATTAGGAGTGTAGGTGATGTTGAAACGTCCGTTTTCTGTTTCAAAAAGCGGGAAATAGTTGGTTTCCACTGCCAGCCGTGCCAGTTCAATAGAACGATCGGGATCGTGTTTGTGGCCGGGCGGGCAAGGTCCGTCAACCATCAAAAAACGAAATCCTGTGGCATCGCGTGCTTTTTGGAGTTTCGTTTTAAAATCCGTCAAAAATGCCGGAGAAGCCGTAGCCGAATAGGGAATGTGATGGGCCTCGATAATTCCCATTAAATTTTTTGCCGGAAGTTTTTTCCCCTGCGGATCTGTGGTGGTTCTGGCACCGACCGGTGTGCCCGTGCTGCTCTGCACTCCGGTATTCATATAGGCTGCGTTGTTGTTACAAATAAAGATGATATTTTCCTGCCGGGCTGCCGCACCGGAAAGAGCCTGCAGTCCAATATCAAATGTTCCCCCGTCACCGGCCAACACAACAACATTGGCATCGATTTTCCCCTGCCTGTCCAGCGCCCGGCGCACTCCGGTAGCGGTAGCAGCAGCAGCGGCAAATACGGTATGCACCACAGTTCCTTTCAGCAGATTCATGGGGTTTGGCCCTGCGATAATCGAAAAACAGCAGGCAGGTACAACATAAACTGTTTCTGGCCCCATCACATTAGAAACGTAACGCGCCAACAGTGTCCATCCACAGCCGCGGCAGCTAAGCGCACCGCCGTGAATGCTCTCTTCAGTGATTAAAAATTCGTTTTCAGGTATCATAACTTTATCCTTTAAGCCCATAGTTCAGATTTTTAGTCATAAATAAACATATTTACGTCACCCAAATTACCTGTTCAGCACCGGGCGCCCGGAAATCAACCTCAAGAATGTTCTCTATGGTTTTGGATGATACATCTCTACCGCCAAGCCCTGCAAAAACTCCGAATATTTTATTCGGAACACCGTGTAAAGCTCTTTTCATCTCCTGCATCATTGCACCTTCCGTCTCTCCCGGGAAATTCCTGTCGATGTTTATGATCAGGCAGTCATCGCTAACGGTATCCAGAACTTTCAGAACCGACTCTTTTGGGAATGGCCTGAAGAGGCGGATTTTCAGCAGACCCACTTCCGGATGGCGGCTGACCACCTGCCGTGCCGTTGTGGTGATGGATGACATCGTGACCAGAATTTTTTTGGTTTTTTCGTTGATGTTGACTGCTTCAACTGCTGCGTATTTTCTGCCGAAAGCCTCATCAAATTCATGACCAAGCTGATTGGTCTCTTTTTCAACTTTGCAGATGCTTTCCCAGTGAAGGCGATTGTATTTATCATAAATATCAGGCCCCACAAGTCCGCCGAATGCCTTTGGGTGTTTCAGATTAATCTGGTCATCAGTTTTTTCTCTTGGCGGACAAAATTCATCCACCATTTTTTGATCGGGGATGTAAACATTTTCGCTGGTATGGCTCATGTAAAAAGCATCGAGCACCACCATCACCGGAAGCTTATGCTTTTCTGCCAGCCTGTACGATTGGATGACAGTGTCTAACACTTCCTGCGAACTTTCGCAATAAAACTGCACCCAGCCTGTGTCGCGCTGTGAAATGGAATCAGTTTGGTCGGCCCAGATATTCCAGGGAAAAGATGGGCGGCCAACGTTGCAGGCAACTACCGGCAAACGCATGTGCGCAATGGCGTGAAGCACTTCGTGGGCATAAAAAAGGCCTTGTCCGCTGGTTGCCGTAAAAACACGCTCCCCTGTAAGAGAGGCCCCGATCAAAGCGGCAAAAACGGAATGTTCGCTTTCCATGTTCACAATTTCCGCGTCAAACTCTCCCTTCGAAATCATATCCGCGATTTCTTCGATGATTGAGGTTTGAGGTGTGATGGGATAAGCAGTAACCAGCGAAACCCTGCTTAGTTTGGCGGCAATAGCAGCCGCACTGTTTCCCTTAAGCACCTTTTTGGTGTGGCGGGTTAGCAGATCTGCCCTGGGTGTTTTTTCTATTTCTGTTGTGTCAAACTGTAGCATGGTTTTCTGAGTACTTGTTTTTTTAACACTTAATAATAAATAGTTCGGATTCTGTCCCTACTCTTCCGGGACGTACCTGTCATAAATCTATGCTCACTTCTGATGAAGCTCTTTTGGCTCTTTTTCTTCCGAAAGCCGGTTTTTCTCATCATACTGAATAGCTGCACACGGGCACTCACGGACACAGATTCCGCAGCCTTTACAATAGTCATAATCAATCCTGAGCCGGTAATCATCATCAATGAAAATGGCCGCATCGGGGCAGTAATTCAGGCAGTTTCCGCAACTGAAACATTCACCACAATGCAGGCACCTGCCCGCCTCCTCGATAATCACATCCTCGGGTAACCCTCCGGCAACTTCAGCAAAGTTATTCACAAAATTTTCGGGAGTTGTAACCGGGGTGGGATTTCCGGGTGTTGGCAGATAATACCTGTAGTTGATTTTATCATGAGTAGCGATCTCCTTGGCTTTTTCCGGTTTTTCCCATTCTTTTTCTCTCAGGAAAGCATCTACTTCACCTGCCACATCGTTTCCGCTGCCAATTGCTTCAACCACAGTTCCGCCCCAGGCCATGTCGCCTGCACAGAAAACCGGTGTTTTTGATCCAGCCAGTTTTTCATCAAGGCGGCCCTGCCGGGCTTCAATCTCATTGCCGGAAAAAACGAACGGATCGGGCCATTGGCCAATGGCTTTAATCAACTTATCTGTCATCACAGAATATTCCGATCCCTCAACAGGCACCGGCCTTCTTCGACCGGATTCATCCGGCTCGCCCAGTTCCATTTTTTGGATGATCAATTCATACCGACCGTTTTTTTCCTCAAGTCCTACAGGTGCCGTCAAAAATTGAATGGGCACTCCCTCTTTCATGGCTTCTTCTACTTCTTCGGCAATCGCGGGCATTTCCTGCCGGGTGCGCCGGTAATAGATAGTTGGTTTCCCACCCAATCGAAGAACGGTTCTGGCAACATCAATAGCTGTGTTTCCTCCGCCGATTACAGCCACAGAATCTCCGGCTTTAATCTGTTCCTGATTACCGCTGATATTCAATTTTCTCAAAAATTCAATGCCGTCAATCACTTGTTCATTACTGCCAATTCTCAGGTTTGAACCGATGTGGGAGCCAACAGCCGTGATGATGGCAGAATACTTTCCGTCCAATTCATCGATTGTTACTCTCTTTTCAGTGATGACCTCTACACCCTGGTGTTGAATTTTTTCTATTTCTTTGTCTAACACATATGGTGGAAGCCTGAATGCCGGAATTCCGGAACGCATCATACCACCGGCTTTTGGCAGGGCTTCATAAACGGTTACCTCATATCCTAATTTTCGGAGGCGGAGTGCGGCTGTCAATCCGGCAGGACCGGATCCCACAACAGCGATTTTTTCTTTGTATTGAACAGGCTCAGGCTTATGCTGATACTGCCCGTTTTTATCACCGATAAAACGTTCTATGGCACCGATGTTTACCTTATCATCCAGGAAAATGCGGTTGCAGTTTTGCTGGCAAAAATGCGGACACACCCTTCCGCAGATGGCCGGAAACGGATTGTGTTCATAGATGGTTTCATACGCCTCTTTAAACATCCCTTCCGAAGCCAGTTTCACAAATTTTCTGACGTTGGTTCCAGCCGGACAGTTATCCGTGCAGGGTGCTTCAAGGTCTTCATATTTGGGAGCAACAACCCGCCAGTTTCCGGTTTTGTTGATCGACATCGGCTGATCCCAAAACGGAACCTCCCAATTGGGTTCTTTTCCTGCAGGTGGGGATTGTCCGTTTTGTGCGGGTTGATAATGTTCGTCTGTAAATTCCTTCACCTGACGGAATGCAGTTTCAGCAGAGGCCGCATTGGCATCCGGTTTTGCTGGAACTTCATCTTTGATGATTTCCATAGCTTCACCAATATCAGCGCCCAGAATTTTAAGCATCGCTCCCACCATGGCAGCATTTACAATCGGCAGGGTTTTGCTTCCCAGTTTATTCTCCACTGAAATGTCCGTGGCGGGTATCGTGTAGATATGTTTGGCTTTTCCTTTAAAGTACTCTGGCGGTTTATTGCTGTTAATCAGCAGAGTACCTTCTTTTGTGAGGCCGTCAAATACCGGGGTTTGTTCAATCAGGCCCTCATCAAAAATGATGATCAGATGAGGCTCGTAGATATAATTTCTGGTTAATATGGTTTCCGGTGAAATTCTTAGATACGCCTGAATGGGGGCGCCGGTGCGTTCTACTCCGAAAAACGGAAATGCCTGTACCTCATAGTTATAGCGGTAACTGAATATTTTTGCAAGAATCTCGAACGCTGTAACCATTCCCTGTCCGCCTCTTGCATGTCCTCTCACTTCAATAAGTTTGCTGATATCGACCATTGAACCCTCTGATTTTATTTTAAAAAGGTGCCAATTGTACTTCTACTATTCAATATAGTAAAATTCACCTTAAACGAATAAAATAATAGTGGTTAAATACCCTTATATCTGATATGTGGGATTATACCAGTTCGTCGGAGTAATAGGCATCCACTTTCTTTCGCAGGTTGAAACTGCTGCTCATCACTTCGCCGTAGGCACCGGCGCTTCGGATGGCAACCAGATCCCCTCGCTGCAGTTCGGGGAGTTCAATGTCCTTGCGGAAGGTGTCGGAGGTTTCGCAGATTGGGCCAACCACATCGTAGTACTTTTTGGGTTTGTCGCTGGTGAGCACATCCACGCGGTGCTCGGCCTGGTAGAGTGCCGGGCGTATCAGCTCGGTCATGCCGGCATCGATGATGGCAAAATTGGTGCTGATTCCTTTTTTTACAAACAGCACTTTCGAGATGAGATTTCCACACTGCCCCACGATACTTCTGCCCAGCTCAAAATGCACCTGCTGATTTTCTGTATCGGCCAGGTTCTGCCTGAACAGCTCAAAAAACGATTTAAAATCCGGAATGGGCTCTTCATCGGGATTTGCGTAGTTGATGCCGTATCCACCGCCCAGGTTCAGGTGTTCTAATTCAATGCCCTCCTGCTCAAACTGCTCCCTGATGATGTTGATTTTTTCACAGAGCTGAAGAAAAGGGTCCAACTGCCTGATCTGTGAACCGATATGAAAATGGATGCCCTTCAGGTTCAAAGAAGTCAGCCCCGGCAGAAGGTTGAACAATTCCGGCAATTTATCCGGGGTGATGCCGAACTTGTTTTCCATGAGTCCGGTAGAGATATATTTGTGTGTTTTGGCTTTGATGTTGGGGTTGAGGCGAACGGCAACATTGGCCTTCTTTCCGGAGGCGGCAGCCAGGTCATTCAGTACGGCAAGCTCCTGAAGAGACTCGCAGTTGAATGAAAAAATGTTGTATTTCAATCCTGTCTGAATTTCTTCATCGGTCTTGCCCACACCGGCAAAAGCGATCTGATCCGGCTTGAATCCGGCTTCAATGGCGCGTTCGATTTCCGGGCCGCTCACACAATCAACCCCCAGGCCGGCATCTCTGATAATTTGAAGAAGCCTGTTATTGAAATTCGCTTTTATCGCAAAATGGATGTGATAGCCTTTCTCAATTCCGTGTTTCCGGATTTCATCAAGCGTACTTCTGAGAAGGTCAAGATCGTAATAGTAAAAAGGGGTTTGCAGTGTGCCGAATTTCTTTATCAGTGCGGAAGTAATCATAAAAAATCAGTTGATCAATGAAGTTGAAAGGATACGGATTATGGTTAAAAAATGGTACAGAATTCAAAATAACTGGAAAACCATAATTGTTTACACAGATTTTTTTAAAACTGAATAATGTAATAATTGAATAAAAAAGTTGGGTCAAACGTTATATTAAAAATAGATCAAAATGTCTGGTTTTCTGATGTTGATTGACGTTCAATTTGAACCATTTTAACGGATTAATAGTAGCTGTTAATTAATCTGGCATTATGACAGTTTTATTGAGGGGTGACTTTACCGGTTTGTTTGAGTCCTTAATCACCTGCAATTGGTTAAATTGAGATTTTTAAATATGACTCAACGGACAGATAACCAGAGAAATTACTGCATGATAATTCTTGTTTATATTTAAAGAGTTTAACCTAAAAAGCTCAGGTATAATTGTTGAGCTTATTATAAAATGAGGGTGAATCAAAGAGTATAAACAACAGCATTTACATCAACCGTCAAACAAATTGAAATAAGGAGACTGTTTTGAAGAAAAAAGCAATAGTGCGTGTTTTGCAACTATGTTTATTTGCAGGCGGCGTACTTTTTTTAATGAGTTCTTGCAGAACTACCGAACCACAAGCGGTAATAACAAACGGAGATGACGGGTATTATCAGAACATGGTTTACACCCCACTGGTGAGAGAACAGATCCGGGAGAGTTTTAAATCAGTACGAAGAATTCAGAGTAATGTTATCTATAAAACATACCAGTTTTATCTGGATGATATGCCCAGAGAATCTGAAATTCCCAATCTCGAACTGGAAAATATTGCGGCTGAAACCACTATCGACAATCACTCGACTGCCGGAACCGGAATTGTGCTTTCGGTGAGAAGTAGGGGTGTTGCAATACTTTCGGCATCACACACTGTAACATTTGCTGATACAATCTATCACTATTCAAGTGAACCCGCCCCGGAAGGAAACCGGTATCTTGAAGCAATTTCTATCAAAGAATCGCTGAACCAGTTTATTTATGCCGATAATGATATCGTGTTTATGGAAATGGCAGTTAACGATCCGCGGAGAGATTTGGCAATTATGAAAACGGTTTCATCGCATCAGGGCACGGGGCTCAGGCCGCTTGCACTGCGCCCGGGAGACAGTGACGAGCTCGACTGGACCGATATTATTTATGCTGTGGGATATCCGCGGGGGGTGCAGATGGTTACTCAGGGTACAGCCAGCCGGAGTGAACATCCAATCCGGAGTATTGTGCTCGATATTTCCATCAACAGAGGATTTAGCGGCGGCGCTGTTTTTGCCGTCAGGAACGACGGCTCAGGCCTTGAATGGGTTGGCATGATTACTTCTGCTATGGGCGAGCAGGATGTTTTTCTTGTTCCCGAGGAGATACCTGGCGAGGAATACAATCCCGATATTCCCTATACCGGGGACATGTTTGTGAAAACAAAACCGAGAATATATTACGGTATTACCAACGCGGTTGATATCAAAAGAGTGAGAGAGTTTATCAACGAAAACAGGGAAAAAATTGACGAATTGGGGCTGAGGGTGCCGGTTATTTAGGTTTCTTTCCATATCCGCCGCCACCGGGAGTTTTGAGAATGAATGAATCACCGGGCTTAATGTCGGCGCCGTCAATCCAGCCGAGTTTTGTTTTTTGTCCGTTGGAGTGTTCAATCCACTGTTTTCCGGATTTGCCCGGCTGACCATCACGAAGTCCGTACGGTGCAACATTTCTGTGCTGAGACAAAACCGATAAACGCACCGGTTCAAGAAAGGTTATTTTACGGACAACTCCCCTTCCTCCAGACCACCGGCCTGCACCTGAAGATTTATTTCGAATTCCGTAATGATCGAGGCGAACGGGATATCGGTGCTCCAGAATTTCGGGGTCGGCCGCTCGGGTGTTGGTCATATGCTGATGAACTGCATCAGCCCCGTCAAAACCATAGCCGGCGCCCGTACCTCCTGCAACGGTTTCGTAATAACCAAACCGGTTGTTGCCGAAAAGCACATTGTTCATAGTGCCGTAACTGCAAGCTGCCATTTCAAAAGCTTTGAGCAGGGTGTCTGTCAGCCGCTGGCTGGTTTCAACATTGCCGCCCACCACAGCAGGTGATTTTTCCGGGTCATTCTCAAAAACAGGATTCAGCATTCCTGTTGGAATCGTTATTTCAACCGGTTCAAGCAGGCCGTCATTCAGCGGGAGGGGTTCGTCAATCATCAGGCGCAGCACGTACATAATCACACTGTTCACGATAGACGGATTGGCATTCAGGTTTCCCGGGTGAACGCCTGAAGTTCCTGAAAAATCAATTCGGAGTGAATCGTCATCCACACGGCAATTTACTTTCAGCAGAGAGCCATCGTCCAATTTTTCTTCTGCCTGATAGTTTCCGTTTTCAATTTTGTTTAATGCAGCCTTTAAACGATCTGAAGCATAGCTTTTGAGTTTCTGCATATAGAGGCGGACGTTTTCTATGCCGAATGTATCCGCAAGTTTGATGAATTCGGCAACTCCCCGGTGGTTGGCGGCGACTGACGCACGAAGGTCAGCCATGTTTTCTTCCACCGACCGCGAAGGCCAGGGAGCATGTTTTAGCAGTTGACGGACATCATCCCAATAAAACTTGCCATTCCTGGCTAAAAAAGTGGGCGAAATCACCACGCCTTCCTCAGCCAGGCAGGTTGCATCCGGCGGCATCGACCCCGGACTTTTCCCGCCTATCTCGGCATGATGAGCCCGGTTTGCCACAAAAGCGGCCAGTTTACCCAGGTAAAAAACAGGCGTTATGACAGTGATATCCGGCAGGTGTGAACCTCCGAACCCCGGGTGGTTCGTGATGAGGATGTCGCCCTCTTCAAGTCCGGTCCCGCCAGTTGGTGGGTTTTCAAAACCTGTCAGGTCTTGTTCAATATGTTTGATTACTGTTCGAACACACGTGCCCATCGCTCCCAGGTGTACCGGAATGTGCGGGGCATTCACCACCAGGTACCCATCGGCATCGAGCAGGGCACAGGAAAAATCGAGCCGCTCTTTGATGTTTACAGACAGGGCAGTCCGCTGAAGCATTTCTCCCATCTGTTCTGCAATCGATGTAAAACGGTTGGTGTAGAGCTGAAGCTGTACCTCTTCGGAGCGGCCCTCACCTGCCTGGTTTTTATTTTCAGCCAGGTTCATTTTTTGGATGATCCACGTGCCGACAGCTAAAAGCCTTCCACTCCATCCCGGCTCAATTACGGTGGTGCTGTGAGGATCCAGAATAAGTGCCGGCCCTGTGATTTCGGTGCCAGGTTTTAACGATTCCCGATGATAGACCGGGCTGGCGTGTTTGGTTTTGTTGAAAAGAATGTGAGTTTCACCGGCAGGTGAGGTTTTGGCCGGGGCTTCATCAAAATCAGGTACAAATTCTTTTTCTTCTATCTTCTTTTCTGATGCAAGCACCCGGATGGCCTCCAATTCAATCTCTCGGTTTTCAATCCAGTGACCGTACCGGCTGATGTAGGCTTCCTGAAATTGTTTATGTACTTGATTTACACCGTTCCATGAAATTTCCAGCGGGGTATCCTGCCCTTTTAAACGCAGATAAAGTTGACTTCGCAAAATCTGAATGCTTCCAGGATCGACACCCTGCTGTTCTAAACCGGTCGCGGCATTATTTTGTAATTCAGCGATCCACTCTTCGAGGTTTGGCTGAACATCATACAGGTTTTCCAAAACCTGCCGGGAGGCGATATATTCCAGCCTGGCTTCCTGCAAGCCAACAGCGCTTAACAGGCCGGCATCGGATGGAACCAACACGGTTCGGATGTCAAGTTTATCGGCGACTGAAAGAGCGTGCTGGGCACCGGCCCCGCCAAATGCAACGAGTGTATATTCTGCCGGGTCAAACCCTTTCTGGATGGAAATTTTACGGATGGCCTGTGCCATGCGCTCGTTGGCAATGTCAAAAAATCCCTCGAGTACCTCTTCCCTGGAAAGCGGCTTATTTCTGTTTTTGTTGACAGATCGCATCAATTTTTCCAGGGCTTGTTCGGCCGCAGCTGTATCGATAGAGATTTGAAAGTTTGAGGGATGCAGCCTGCCGCTCAGCAAATTAACATCGGTGATGGTTAACGGCCCGCCTTTGCCGTAACAGGCCGGGCCAGGATCTGCCCCTGCACTTTCCGGCCCCGCAGTCAGGCTTTTTCCGTCAAAATCGCAGATCGATCCCCCTCCGGCAGCCACAGTTTCAATATCGATGGCTGGGGATGAAAGGGTTGCATCGCCCACAGTGTGTTCAAATATATAGTCCACGCCGCCGTCATACCGGGAAACATCGGTGCTGGTGCCGCCCATATCGAATGAGATGATATTTTGTGAACTTTTGCTGAGATCTGGAAGGTTTTCAAAACCTGACAGGTCTGCTGATAATGCCTTTTTTGCAACAGCCGCAGCACCAATCACCCCGCCTGCCGGCCCGCTGAAGAGGCCGTCTTTCGGGGTGTAATAGTTTGCATCAACCAGATTCCCGGCGCTGTTCATAATTCGCAGTGGAGCCTGCCCGATGGTTTCTGAAATACGGTTCAAATATCGCTGCATGACCGGAGTCAGGTAAGCATCCACATCAGCGGTAACGGCGCGGGGCACAATTTTTATGGAGGGACTTAATTTCGAAGAACGGCTCACAAACGGAACTCCGAGATCGTTAAGCAGCATTTCGATCAGTATTTCGTGCTCCGGGTTCAGGTAGCTGTGCATCAGGCAGATCGCAGCAGCATCAATCTCATTCAGCAGGGGTTTAATCTTTTTTTGTAGGGATTTTAGATCCGGTTTCTTCAGAACCTTTCCTTCCGCATCCAGCCGTTCGGGCACTTCAATAATGTGCCTGTAATACGGCTCTGGTTTTTCAATGTTGAGGCTAAACAGATCGGGGCGCTGCTGGTTTTTTATTTTCAGCAGGTCTTTGAAGCCTTTTGTGATTAAAAACAGGGTTTTGCCGCCATTTCGCTCAAGGAGGGCATTGGTGCCCTTTGTGGTAGACAACCGAAACTGAAGCGGTGGGAAAGGTTCACCGATACCCGTGTTGGTGATGATTCTTGCAGCAAGAACTGGGGCTTCTTCCGGGCTTAGAATTTCACAGGGAATCAATGCATCACCGGACAGATCAATTCGCCCGTCGAGTGTAAGAGTATTTTTTTCCGGATCAGAATGGATAACCGTAAAAGATTGTTTACCCTTTTTTAACAGGCGGAATTTGAAGCCGTTAAAAAAACCGGTTTTATGAATCTGGATATTCAAGTTTATGCTGACAACATTATCTTCGGAAGTTTTACGTGCATATCCACGGATAGATCTGTTGCTCAATACTTTACACCGTTTTTGCCTGCCTTCGGGAAGTAAGGCAATGCAGTCAGTAAACGTGCCGCCGGTATCGACGGATAAAAATATCGGAGCGGTTTTATGATTTTGATTCATTATTTTCAGTATCGGAAACCAATCATTCTGATTGCTTGTGAACGATTTATAAAATGTTACTTTCTGAATTCAGTTTAAACTAAATTGTAAAATTTTTAAAGCTTAACCAACCTGGCGATTTGTTTACAATTCTTTTTGTTTGCTGAACCCGTTAAAAAAAATTGCTTAATACTCTTTTAGATGGACTTTCTAAACCTCTCTCTGCCTTTTGATGATCCGGTGCTTATTTTTGCACTTGTGATGTTGATTATCCTGCTGGCGCCAATGGTTTTCAAAAAACTGAAAATTCCCGGGCTGGTAGGCCTTATTCTTGCCGGTACGGTTGTTGGCCCCGGCTTGCTGGGCTTGATTGAGAGAGATTTTACCATCGAACTGCTGGGTACGGTCGGGCTGCTTTACCTGATGTTTATGGCAGGCCTGTCGATTGACCTGAACCGTTTCGAAAAGCTCAAAGAAAAGAGCATCGGGTTTGGCCTTCTCTCTTTCTTTCTGCCGCAGCTTGCCGCACTGTATGTTGGCACCCAATGGCTTGGATACTCATTTGCCACATCGTTGTTATTAGGTTCAATCGTGGGTTCGCACACACTGCTTGCGTATCCTATCGTGGTGCGGCTTGGAATTACCAAAAACACGGGTGTTACCATGTCTATGGGCGGCACCCTCGTAACAGATACATTATCACTTGGCGTACTTGCCGTTGTTGCGGGCTCTGTCGGCGACAACCTGGGGGCCGGTTACTGGATTCAATTCGGTGTTACAGTTGCCGTTTTTGTGGCAACCGCTGTTTTAACACTGCCAAGATTTGCCCGGTGGTTTTTCCGAAATGTGCAATACGAAAAAAATATCGACTTTGTGTTTATGGTGGCGGTTCTTTTTACCACCGCATTTCTTGCAGAACTTGCCGGGCTGGCGCCCATCATTGGCGCCTTTATGGCTGGGCTTTTGTTGAACCGGCTTGTACCCGAAAGCGGCACATTAATGAGCCGCATTCAGTTTGTCGGGAATGTATTTTTTATCCCTTTTTTCCTGATCTCTGTCGGGATGCTTGTAGATATCCAGGTGCTGGGCAGCCTTGAAGTATGGGTAAAAGCTATCGTATTCAGCCTTCTCGTCTTTTTTGGAAAAGGGTTAGCTTCTTTTGCCGTCAGGTATCTCTTCAAATATAGTAACCAGGAAGCACTGGTGATTTATGGTTTAACCACACCACAGTCTGCTGCAACTCTTGCTGTTACGTTGGTGGGCTATGAGCTTGGGTTTTTTGGACAGACTGCTGTAAATGCAGTGGTTATCATGATTCTGATCACCTGCCTCATCGGGCCGTGGCTGGTTGAAAAATACGGCCGTATTCTGGCTATCCAGGAAGAAGAAAAACCATACAGCCGGGCTGATGCGCCTCAGCGTATCCTGGTGCCGCTGGCCAACCCCGAAACGTCTGATGCACTGATGGACATCGCATTTATGGTACGTGATAACAAACAGGGCCAACCGGTGTATCCACTGACAGTAGCCCGCGACGGCACCAATGTCGAAGCCAATGTTGCCAGGGGTGAAAAAATGTTGAGCCATGCCGTTTTGCACGCTGCTTCAGCCGAGGTGGATGTAAATCCGCTAACCAGTGTAGATCTCAACGTAGCAAAAGGAATTGCGCGCACCATCGAAGAAAGGCGTATTTCCAACGTGGTAATCGGCTGGAATGGGGAGGTATCAGCCAGAAGAAAAATATTCGGCAGTATATTAGACCAGCTACTGGTAGAAGTGGATGAAATGGTGATGGTTTGCAAAATTGAAAAGCCGGTAAACACATTTGAGCGCCTGATACTTGCCGTGCCGCCGTTTGCCGCACTTGAAATCGGTTTTCCCGGCACAGCCCGGTCAGTTAAATTGATGGCCGAACAGATGGGTGTTGAACTCGTTGTGGTATCAACTAACGAACGGGAACCCTTTGTGAAAGAAGGAATTGAAATAATTAAGCCGGAACTGGATGTAAAATACGAAACGATAAATCTATGGTCGCAACTGCCTGGATGGATTGAAAAAAATTACGAAGAAAATGACCTGTTTGTATTGAACAGTGCAAGAGAAGGTTCGATATCATGGAGGCCCGGCCTCGACCGCTTGCCAGGTGTAATTTCTCAAAAATACCCGGAATTAAGCTTTATTACGGTATATTCATCTCAAATTGCTGAAGAAGCCGGGCAGGGGATGGATCTGCAAAACGGGCTGGGCCTTTTAAATAAGGCACGTATCAAAATTGGCTTGAAAAAAGATGACATCGAATCTGTTTTGTGTGAAATTATAGCCGGGGATGCGGCATTCGAAAACATTGAAAATCAGAGGATTACACGCAGATTACTGGAAAACTCAGATGATTATACTCCTGAGGTTATGCCGGGAGTGGTGTTGTACGAATCTCATACATCGAAGGTAAACGAGCAGATTCTATTTATCGGAGTGAAAAAAGAGGGTGTAAAAATTAAGCAAACATCCAACCTGGCCCGTGTCATCATTGTACTGTTGAGTCCGCGCAGCATGTCTGCACAAGAGCATCTTAAAGGCCTGAATAATTTTATCAAATACATCAGGCCCGATAAGGATCTTGAAAATATTATCAATGCCAATTCCCCGCAGCAGGTCATTAAGGCAATCCGGTCGAAAGCTTAATGCTGTTTTGAAAAGTTCAATCAGCGGTTGAACAGGCGTTTGAATATATGCCAGATGGAATAAAACGTTCGTTCTTCACCTCTTACAATAAGAACGGTACCGGATACTTTTTCGGCTATAATTTCGGGGAAGGAGCCAAAAAGTGCACTTTCAAGGCGTGTTGATCGAGTGGCGCCTATACATGTAGTATTGAACTGAGTGGCGGCGGCCACTAAGTCTTTCTCAAGATCATCAGTGAGAATGACCTTTTTTTCATAGTCCTTACTCTCTATTCCAGCTTTTATGATTGTTTGCTGAATCAGCATTTCACCTTTTTCTTTCAATTCATCATCACTTAAGTCATCTGTTTTTTTCTGAAGATTCAGAAGGGTAAGAGAACTGCCGTTAATATTGCTAACAATATTGAAAGCTCTTTTTACTGCAGCCACCGAGTGCGGGCCGGTTCCAACCAGTGCTACGACATCACCAATTTTCTCTTCTTGCTGTTTAACAAGAGTTACTTTACACGGGGCATGTTTTACAATGGGGTCGATGATGGAGCCCAGCATAAATTTGCGTTTTTTCCTTTTCCCTTTCCAGCCCAGAATCACTTCATCCGCCAGCTCTTTGTTAATCAGCTTCAATACAACATCATTTACACTGCGTCCGATAAAAACCTGGGTTCTGATATCTACATCCATATCTTTTGCAGCTCTTTCTGCTTCTTCGAGCAAATTCTCATGCCTTTCTATTCTCTCTTTTTCAAACTCTACCGCTTGCGCCAGGGCCGTTTGGTCGGGCAGCACTATAACATTGATCGCAAAAATTTCAGAATTCTTGTAGGCCGATGCACTGGCAGCCGCAATGCGAAGCATTTTTCTCTGGGTGCCCGGGTTGGCTATCGGGACGATAATTCTGTACGGCCTGTCTCTTGCTTCCGATTCTATTTTTTCCACAATTGCCTTTCCAATGATTCCTTCACGTTTCACTCGTTTCCGTCCATAGAAATAGTACCAGGCGTATCCCAAAATCAAAATTCCGATTCCGCCGATGAGCGGAAGTGTGTCCATCTGGCTGAGTACCACAACGCCGGAAACAATCCCAAAAATCTGAATCCAGGGATATGCCGGCGACTTGAACTCGGGATTATACCATTTTGGATTTTGCACCCGAAATGCAATGAGTGCAACATTTACCAGTATATATACAACGATCTGAAATGCACCGGCAGTCTTTGCAATCTCTTCTACCGGCAGGGCAACAATAATCAAAAGCATGGCACCGCCGGTAATTAAAATGGCAGTAACCGGTGTATGAAGTTTTTTGCTCACCCGGGCAAAAAATTGAGGAATCAGCTTGTCGCGGCTCAGGGCAAACGGATAGCGAGAGGCGGTTAGAATTCCGGCATTTGCCGTGCTGATCAGGGCCAGCATGGCGGCTACGACAATAAGCACTATGCCGATTTGTCCGAAAAAAGGTTCAACCGCATCCACCATCGGGATGTTTGAACCGGCAAGGGTTTCTCCGTCAACAAGTCCAACGAGAACGTAAACAATCAGACCGTAAAGTATGGTGGTGATTATAAGCGACAGCAGTAACCCGAGCGGGAGGTTCCGGCCGGGATTATCAATTTCTTCAGCAACTGCGGCCACTTTTGTAACTCCGCCGTATGAAATCAAAACCATAACGGTGGCACCGATTAACCCGGAAACTCCACCTTCAAAAAACGGCATATAATGTGAACTTTCTACCTGTATCATGCTGAAGGAAACAAAAAGTGCAAGAATAATGACCATAACAACCACCATTACAATCTGCAGGCCTCCAGTCTGCTTAACTCCGATGATATTTACTGCAATTAGAATGGTTCCGATTACCAGTGCAACTGCCTCAACACTGGGCAGAGTCATTATGGCCGTTAAATAAAACATACCGCCAACCAGGGCAAGAGCCCCTTTAAACATCAGCATCAGCCATGTGCCAAGCCCGGCAATGGTTCCGGCGCCCGGGCCAAGCCCGCGTTCAATAAATACATAATCTCCACCAGCCTCGGGCATTGCAGTGCCAAGTTCGGCTATACTGATGGCAGCCGGGAAAACCAGCAGCCCTGCAATAATAAAAGCAAGAATTACAGCAGGACCTGCCTCTGCCATTGCAATACCCGGCAAAATAAAAATGCCGCTCCCAATCATTGCACCCATACTGATGGCAATAATTGAACTTAAACCGAGCCCACGTTCTAAAATGTGTTCTTTTTTCATCTGTCAGAAATTCTTTCTATTGTTTTAATTAACGGTTTACAGTTAGTATTTTCGGGCTGTTATTCTGAACACAATTAATGTAAAACAAATGAATTGATGTGGTTTTAAATTGGTGAATTTCTATCGCAGGTGTTTTGGTTAAAAAGAAAAATACGCATGTAAGGTCAGCAAACAAATTTAGATCCGATTTCCAAAGATGTTACTTTACTAACTGTGGTAAATTTTTGAAAGTGTATTCAATATCTGATCAAACGGAATAGTTTTTTCTTCGCTTTTCTCCATATCCCGGAAAGTGAATTTTCCCTCATTCAGTTCATTCTCCCCAACAATAATGGCAAACTGTGCATTTTCGCGGTTGGCATCTTTCATCTGGGCTTTCATCGATCGCCCCTTGTAGTCCATGGTGGCAGAGAAGCCTTTTTCACGAATTTTGGGCAAATGTTTGACTCCCCATTTTCTGGCAGCATCTCCGAGGGTGACGATGTAAACATCCACCTTTTTTTCAGATCCGAGTTCAATTCCAAGTTCTTCACAGGCGATGAACAACCGCTCCATCCCAGCGGCGAAACCAACGGCGGGTGTGGGCTGTCCGCCAATTTCTTCCACAAGAAGGTCGTAACGCCCTCCGCCTGCAAGAGCATCCTGTGCGCCAAGATCAGGGCTGATCAGTTCAAACGCAGTTTCGGTGTAGTAATCCATCCCACGCACCAGGTAGGGATCTTCTTCGTAAGCAATCTCAAGTTCATCAAGATATTCTTTTACTTTGTTGTAATGGCTGATGGATTCTTCACTCAGAAAATCGGTAATAACGGGAGCCGATTCGATAAACGACTGGTCTTCTTCTTCTTTGGAATCCAGAATTCGAAGCGGATTCTTTTCGAACCGTTTTTGTGAAACCTCGCTCAGTTTTTCAAAATTCGGTTTGAGGTGAGCTTTCAGGGCTTCTTTATACTTATTGCGGCTTTCGGGATCTCCGATGGAATTGAGCTTCAGCGTGGTGTTTTTGATGCCGATTTTATCACAGATATGAATCATGAACGCAATAATCTCAACATCCGCAACAGGGTCACTGCTTCCCAGCACTTCCAGGCCAAACTGATGAAACTGGCGCTGTCGCCCTTTTTGAGGCCGCTCGGCACGGAACATCGGTCCGATGTAATACAATTTTTGAGAGCCGCCCCGCTGATCCAGGTGGTTCTGAACATATGCGCGAACCACCGGAGCGGTTAATTCCGGCCGCAGCACATAATTATCCTCACCACGGCTGAACGAAAAAATCTCTTTTGAAACAATATCGGAAAGCTGGCCAAGCCCCCGCACAATCAGTTCGGTCTGCTCCATAATGGGGGTGCGAATCTCCTCAAAGTTAAACTTTGCGGCCTCTTCATGAATCAGGTTTTCGAGGTAATGCCACTTTCGGATTTCATCGGGGAGGATATCCACCATACCAAGGTGGGTTGAGTATTTTGCTTGCGCCATTTTCAGTTATAAATCTGTCGGTTCTACTTTTTTCAGAAAAACAAAAGATACGGTGGATTTGACAAAGATTCTGATAGTCTTGAGGATAGTGATTTTCTGGGTTCTACTCAGAAATGATTTAAAGTATAGATAATAAAGTCCCCTCTTGAGAGGAAAACACGTTTAGCAAAAAAAGAATCTTCAAGCGTGCGTAAGCTCCTTGAGCGTTCTTTTGCGGCGAAGTGACGCTTGAAGGATCCCGGAAAAGCACCGGTAACGCTTCAAGGTCACTTTTCACGCGCTAAAAATATATTGAGAGGTGACTTTTAAACTTAGCTGTTTCGAGGGACACTCTCATCGCCCCACAACTGGCCGGACCCAAAAAAAGACGTCATCCTTCCAGAAATAATCAGATTATAAGATTTTATTATTTTGTCTGTGGTCTAAAATAGTGAGAACACGTATTGTATCGTCATCGATTTCATATATCACAGATTGGTGTTTTGATATAACTGCTTTTCTCAGAGAAGGTTCAGAAACAGATGCCGGATATAACCTGGGATATTGGACAACAATTCGTTCAAATTTTTTCAATTTTATCAAAAAAGCGTTTAACTCGTCCTCACTCCACTCTGCCAGCAAATATTCCTTTATTGATTGAATTTTTTTGGATGATTCAAGAGACCAAAGAACTCTCATATATTCCGGTCAACGGTTGCCCAAAATTCTTCACTTTCTAATGTTTTTCCGGCCCTTTGATCAGTAATTCCACGACTGACCGACTTTTTCTCATTTTCTGATAGTTCATCAAACCAGTCATCAGAAACCGAAGTTTTTTTAATCAAAAGCAGAGTTTCTAATAATTCTTCATTCTCAGTTTTGGAGATCCAGTCAATAATTTCATCCCGAATTTTAGATTCCATTTTTTACGGATTAAATTTGTTGAATAAAGTTTTTATCAGGTTCAGAATTATCAGTACTCCTGAAAAGTATTCCCAGAGTAATAAAAATTGAGTTATTTACAAACTATCAACGAGCAGATTGATCGATATATTTGTTGCAAATAATGAAATAGTGAACTCGTCTCGTTTGTGCTGAACCTGTCGATGTGTCCCAATTGCCCAAGTGGGGGATGGTACTCTTTAAACTAAAAATTTAGAACCACAACAACGTACCAATTTTGCTATTTTCATCCTATGTGCAATCATCAACAGGTTTAATAATGATTAAAAAAACTCTATTCTGTTTCTTTTTTTTAGTGGCTTTTGCGCCCTTAACACTTGCCCAGGACTCATTGGTCTATGAATCGGGTGGTGCATTAACTCCCGAGCTGGCCGCTTATAATGTCCATTTTTATGATTTGGATCTGAAGGTAAATCCCACCGACAGTACCGTTTCCGGAACCGTGGATGTTCACTTCAAAATCGTTCAACCAACTAATAAAATTGCCCTTGCTCTCGATCCCAAAATGGAAATACGGCAAATCATAAAAATTGATAAAGATGATTCTGATCAGTCAGAAAAACTGAAGTTTTCCCGGACAGAGACCGACCGCACATTTTTTGTTCATTTCAGGGAAACCCTGCAGCCCGGGAGTAAAATACAGCTTCAAGTTGAGTATGGCGGCCGTCCGAAAGTGGCTCCCAATGCACCGTGGGATGGCGGGTTTGTATGGAGCCGTACTCCATCGGGAGATCCCTGGGTGGGCGTAGCGGTTCAGACAACCGGCGCCTGGCTTTGGTGGCCAAATAAAGATCACCCCTCCGACCGCGCAGACTCTGTCGCCATCAACCTGACTATGCCCGATGATTTGATTGTGGCATCCAACGGCCATCTGCGAGATGAAACCATTCCCGAAGAAGGCTGGAAAACCTGGCACTGGTTTGTATCAACCCCGATCAGCAATTACAATGTAACGCTGAATGCCGCTCCGTACGAAATTATCAGTGAAACCTACACAAGCACGTCCGGCGATGAGTTTGATATTATTTTTTGGGTGCTTCCCGAATATCTTGAGCAAGGCAAAGAGCTTTATCCACAATTTGCCGAGCAGATGCGTTTTATGGAAGAGATTGCGGGGCCTTATCCGTTTCGGGCAGATAAATACGGGGTTGCACATGCACCCTACCTGGGAATGGAGCACCAGTCGATTATTGCATACGGGGCAAATTTTGAGAATGACAATCTCTTTAATCAGAATGCTGGGTTTGATGACCTGCATCAGCACGAACTGGCGCACGAATGGTGGGGCAACCTGGTGACGGCGTGGGATTGGCGTGACTTCTGGATTCATGAAGGTTTCGGCACTTACATGCAGGCTCTCTATGCCGAGCATGTTTCCGGTAAAGAATCGTATCACAAAATGATGGATATGATGCGGCGAAGAATTATTACCGATACCGACCGGGAAGTGGCCCCGCGCCAATCGATGAGTTCGAAGGAGATTACACAGGGTACTCGGGGCGGAAATGTTTATTACAAAGGAGCATGGTTTTTGCATACACTGCGATATCTTGTTGGCGATGATACATTTTTTGAGCTGCTCAGGCGATTTGCCTATCCCGACCCTGGAATGGAACAGATAACTGATGGCAGCCACATGCGCTTTGCAACCACCGACGATTTTTTACACCTGGCCGAGGAGGTAGCTAAAATGGATTTGGAGTGGCTGTTTGAGGTGTATCTCCGTCAGCCTGAACTCCCGGCATTGCATGCCAGTCGCCTGGGCGGTTTCGTGCGGCTTGAATGGCGTGTACCCGAGGGGTATCGGTTTCCAATGCCGATTGAGATGAACATCGGCGGAGAGAGAGTAATTTTAGTGCCAGGCGACAGGGATGTAATATCGTTTGATGTAGATGATCATATTGAAGTGGAGGCCGATCCATCCAATTGGATTCTGAAAGAGTTTGAGCTGCGAACGGTTGAGGATGAATATTAAATGGAAGATCGAATTATCAATTTTCGGCAAAAAGTGATTGGACAAATTAAGCTGATTTTTTGGGTCTAAAAATTTTTTGAAACCCTCAGCGCATTACCTGTAAACTGAACGCTGTTTAACGAATCAACCAGCCGGCTGCTTTGTCTGCGGCTTAATAAGTAGAGCGTCGAATCAAATAACAGTAAAAAACCTCCCTGCAAAATCATCGATTGGCCATAGCCGATTAGCCGATCCTGTTCTTTACGGAGTCCCCGTTCCCATAGATAAGCACCTGTGGCTATATAACCTACATTCAAACCGGCATTAAACAGCAGAATTTTTTCCAGGCTGTGAAACTCGGAAATGGTTTCGGAAAGGCCAATATCGGGCGATTGATTCCGCAGCCCGTAATATCCCAATCCTGCGATGGCCAGGTTAACCGTATTCCATGCTGCATTCATTTCATGAAAATATTTCGTAGTTCCCGATGTCTGGTTCATCCCAACAGAACCAACGGTAATATTGGTTACCGCCCATCCTCCCAGAACCATCATGGCATTGCTGTTAAGTGATATTCGTTTTTGGTTGATTTCGTGCAGATCCGGTTGCGAATTTTGTGCCATTAAAAGGCCCGGGGAGAAAACCAGGATGAGTAAAAAAAGTGCCAGTATTTTTTTCATAAAATTATTAATTGATGGGAATTATATCCTCCTCAACCACAGCATAGGCCTTTTCCGTTTCTTTTAATTGTATAGTTTGAGTTCCCGTGAATTCACCGAACGCGGGCAGTAGAATTTTTTCATCAGAGATGATGAAAGCGGGAAAGCGAACTGACTGTCTCCCTTTTCCTGTTAATTTAACTGCAGGATGAATGTGTCCGCCAACAAGTACAAAATCCTGATAATCTTGCTTAACACTTTCTGTATTATGCACAAAAAGAAAGGGAACTTTTTTCAGCTCAGTATGTAATCGGAAATTCGCAGCTTCGTAAAATGAATGATGAAGCTGATCGTGGTTGCCTGTTACCAGGATAAAATCGGTTTCGTTATACCTGTGCAGCCACTCCTCAAATTCAAACCATTCCCGGTTGGCACTGCTGTGAAACAGATCTCCCAGAATTAAAACGGTTTTTGGTACAAAATGATCGATCAGATAAGTGAGCCTTTCCAAATTCTTCGCGTTGATGCGTCCCGGTGCCGGAATGCCGGATTTCCTGAAATGCCCAGCTTTGCCGAGATGGAGATCACATAAAATGAGCATCTCTTCTGATTCCCAGAACACAGCCTTTTCAGGCAGAAGCCGCCAGGTTTCATCTTTAACGATTACGGTTTTTGATCTGTCCATACGACTATTCCTTTTCCAGTTGTTTTTGCATTTTCATCACGCGATCAATCAGTTTTTCTGATGACATCCTCTCGCGCAGCCTGTCTACATAAATTGGAAAAGCAAAAGGAGAAAAGCGATCAATTTCATTCAGTACAATTTCCTGGGTTTGAATTCTCGCCAGCGCCTGCCTCAAACGGGCTTCATCGAGCTGAAATTGCAAAACCTCGTCATACGCTTGTTGCAGCAACAGATGGCCCGGTTCATGTTCCATAAATACATCAAAAAAGAGCCCGGACGACATCTGAAGATGTTTTCCCGCTTTTTGATTTCCGGGAAATCCGGGAAAAACAAGGCCCGCAATCTGGCTTATTCCCCGAAACCGACGTTTTGCGAGTTCGGCATCATTCAGCACACCCATAATATCCCTCACAAGATTTCCACTGGAAAAGAGATTATTCTCGAGTGCTTCTTGGATGGGAATATCCCGGTCGGACAGCAACTCAAAGCCATAATCATTCATAGCAATCGAAAAGGTGATCGGAACCATTTTTGAAATTCTGTGGGCAACCAGGGCCGACATCCCCTCATGCACATACCTCCCCTCAAACGGAAAAAAGAAAAGATGACAACCCTCCTTCGACCACGATTTTTCGATGAGAAACTGATCTGTCCGCGGCAAAATAGAGCGCTCTTTCTGAATGTCGAGTATCGGCTTGATGGTTTCCAGGTCGATACTCTTATGATTATTCTGAATGGCAAGCTGCAGTTTTTCCCGAAGCAGGCCTGACATGTTTGAGGAGAGTGACATCCGCCCGCCCAGATAACTGGGTATTTTACTGCTTGTGCCGGATGTTTTACGCACAAAGGCAGTCATATCTTTGATTTTTACGAGCTCCAGATTCCTGCCCGCAAACCAAAACGTATCGCCGATATTGAGCTGGGATAGAAACCACTCTTCGATGCGCCCGAGTGTACCTCCTTTCAGATACTTAACCCGAAGCATGGAGTCGCTGGCGATGGTGCCGATGGTCATTCTGTGGCGGCGGGCAATTCGCCGATCATACACTTTGAGGCTGCCCTCTTCTTCAACTTCAACTTTGGAATAGTCATTGTAGCGGGTCAGGGATTTACCGCCTGTTTTGATAAATTCGAGAATCCAGCTCCACTCTTCATCACGGAGAGTTTGGTAGGCAAATGTTTGTTTCACTTCATCATAAATCTGGTCAGGATTAAAACCGTCTGAAACTGCCAGTGTTACAAGATATTGCACCAGCACATCGTACGGTTTCAGAATAGGTGTTCTCGATTCAACCTTCTCATCTTTTACGGCATCTTTCAAGGCCGCGGCCTCGATCAGTTCCAATCCGTGAGTTGGCACAAACCAGATGGTACTCGTTGATCCCGGCTGGTGTCCGCTGCGCCCGGCACGCTGGATAAAACGCGCCACACCTTTCGGACTGCCGATCTGGATAACGGTATCCACCGGGGTGAAATCTACGCCAAGATCGAGGCTTGACGTACAGACCACTGTTTTGAGCAAGCCGGTGTGAAGTGATTCCTCAACCCAATTTCGGATGTTACGGTCAAGCGAACCGTGATGCAACGCAATGGTGCCGGCAAGGTCGGGTTTCGCCTCCAGAAGCTGCTGAAACCAGATTTCAGACTGTGCGCGCGTGTTGGTAAAAATCAGGGTTGAGCCGCTTTTGTCAAGAATCGGCAAAATTTTTGGGAGCAGGTTAATGCCAAGATGACCAGACCATGGAAATTTCTCGATATCATCGGGCAAAACAGAGTGGACTGAGATTTTCTTTTTTACATCTGATCTTATGATGGCGGTATTATCCGGCGGATTTGTACCGAGAAGAACATCAAAAGCCTCATTCAGATTTCCGATGGTTGCTGATATGCCCCATATTTGAAGGGCGGGATTCAATCCCCTCAGACGAGAGAGTGCAAGTTCGGTTTGCGTGCCCCGTTTGGAGCCAATCAGTTCATGCCATTCGTCCACAACTACCGTTTTCAGATTTCTGAATCGTGTCGGATATCCTTTTTGGGCGAGCAGCACATGAAGGCTTTCAGGTGTGATGATCAGCACTTCCGGCATCTGTTTTTTCTGCTTCTGTTTGATGGCAGAAGAAACATCACCCGTTCTCCGCTGGATGTCCCAGGGTATTTCCAGTTCGGCAACCACCTTCTGCATTGCCTTTTCGATATCTTTCGCCAGCGCGCGAAGCGGAGTGACCCATAGTAATTGCAAGCCGTTTTTCTCTTTTGTATGCCAATCACCCGGATTGCTATCTATCCATCGCATCAGAACCGGAAGAAATAAAGCAAGAGTTTTACCGCTGCCTGTTGGGGCATTTAGCAGCCCCGATTTTTGGCTGGAAAAAGCATCCCAAACTCGCTTTTGCCAATCAAACAGATACCACCCTCTGGTGTTAAACCATTTTTCTATGTGTTGAGTTGATCGGCTCATTAAACAGTTTCAGAAGAATAGCAGGTGATCTTCACGCGCTTTTTAATTCTTATAATTGTATCTGCTGAACCAGTCTTTTTAAAATTACGTTTACATCAATACAACAATCCGAACATCCACAATGGTATCTTGTTGCTGAAACCATATTCAATTCCGTCTGCAGCTATAAATGAGTTTTTCTTGCCCTGCAGCTGTTTTGCGGTTTTGGTTTTGCCGCCTGTTTCGACTGTTATCGTACGATTTACGATGAAATCTGCGTTTGGGGCAACCTGGACAGGATAAACAGGACGCACCTGGTTTACAAAGAAAGTTTCCCGCAATGCTCCCGTATCTACATCCGACCAGGATTGGGCATACATCAGGTTGGGATTATCCAGGTAGAGTTTATCTGGTTTTTGAAGGCGGGTAATTCCTTCTGCTTTACGGAAAAGCCGGTGAATAAGCTGTGCTTGCTCCAGGTAACGAAGAAGCTCAACAAGGGTATTGCGCGTAGTTCCTACTCGCTGGCTCAATTTGCTAATATTTGGTGTAAAGGGAGCCGTATCTGCCAGGATAGACAGGAGTTTCAGCAGATAGAGAACCATGTCGGAACCGAGATCATAGTACGCTCGAAGGTCTGATTCGATGGCAATCCGGGAAGTTTCCTTCAGTTTTTCAAAAAAAGTATCAGGATTTTCTTTGTAGAAAGGATAGTGCCCATGCATCAGGTAATCCTGAAAAGCTTTAAGTGGTTTTACCTGATTATTGATTTGCCTGGCAATTTGCACGTGATCATTCAAAAGAGTTTCAAGGTGAACAGTATTAATCGATAGATTATATTGCCAGTTAAGATATTCGCGAAATGAAAGGCCATATAATGTTCTGAAAATCGCCCTTCTGCTCAAGTCTGCTGAAGATGCATCCATGTGAAGTACTGACGATCCGGTAAAAATAATTCTCAAATCCGCAAACTGGTCGTAAATAAACTTGAGGGTGGCCGACCAGTTGGGATACCGGTGCACTTCATCCAGTAGAAGGGTAGTACCACCGTATTTAACAAAATCGTCTGCTAAGTTTTCCAGCGGATTTTGCAGGAACCAGGGGTCATCCAGGCTGACATAAAGTGTCTGATGATCAAGTGGCAGATTACTTTTTGCGTATTGCAGCAACAAGGTTGTTTTTCCGACTCCACGAGCTCCTTTTATTCCCACCATCCGATTGGGTTCATCCAGAAAATGGATGAGTGGCCGGATGTTTTTCTCAGGAGTGGATTCGAGGCGCTGATAAAAATTTGAAAATTGCTTTTCCATAAAAGCAATTTAACTGTTAATATGGTTATATCAAAAATCATTTTTTGATTAGTATTGTTTTTTGATAACAACAGTATTTAATAAACATAATGTATTTAAGAAGATAAAATTCTAATTTCTCCATTCGAAGACCAACTGAAAATCCTTGAGTATGAAGCGAGAATCTTCTATTAGCGAAAAGTTGAGATAAAGTCCACTCCTGTGGTTTTGAAAATGGGGATTGAAAATGCGATCATCGAGCATCTAAATATCGTGGAATCGGCTGTTTTTGGATATCAACATGATTAATAAAGGACAGGAAGTATTTGGCAGAAATATCACAAACTATCTCATAAAATATCCGATTACCAGAATAATCATACTGACAAAAAATAGAAACAGCCGGAAGCGGGTGCTGATAATGACGGAATGAAAGAGCAGGCCAAAAGTTAAGGGATTGTCGCTCAGCCAGGAGTAGTAGTTTTTTCGGTGAGCTGCACCAAGCGCCATGGTAACGTGTCCGTGAAGAATTGTGAGCATAAAAGGCAGCCCAAAAAAGATTGATCCCGGGAATGAATAGGTTTTGCTGATGTTCAACAGATCACACAAAAAGAAAAACGGCCAGGCAAAAATGAGCAGAAGCGGAACGGAAAGAGCCCAGTTGATGAAAGATATCCGTTTATAATTTTTTTCGCTCAGTTCGGATGATGGCATTTTTTCAATTTATCTGGCTTGCTATCAAGACTTCGATGTCTCTGAACGGCATATCGAGCTGTTCGGCCAGCGCTTTTTTGGTCAGATGATTTTTAAATGTATAAGTACCGTTTCTCAGTGCAGTATTTTGCCAGAGGCAGCCGTGAATGCCGCCTGCATCACCAAGATCGATCAGATAGGGAACAATGACATTATTGAGTGCATAAGTAGCTGTTCTTGCAACATTTGATGGAATATTTGGCACGCAATAGTGCACCACATCAAATCTTCTGAATACCGGGTTTGAATGTGTGGTAGGGTGACTGCTGGCGATGCACCCCCCCTGGTCTATAACGGTGTCAACGATTACGCTGCCCGGCTTCATGGCTTTTACCATGGGTTCGGTAACCCAGCAGGGAGCGCGCTCACCTTCTGTCATTGCTGCGCCAATCACCACATCGGCAGAACCCAGTGCCGTAGTAAGATACTGGTGATTTGCCGTTGCCGTGATGATTCTCCTGTCGAGGGCATTTTCGAGACGGCGAAGCTGAGCAAGGTCGTTGTCCATCACAAAAACCTGGGCACCATAGCCGAGGGCAGTTCGGGCGGCATATTCACCGATGATACCTGCTCCAAGTATGGCAACCGTTGCAGGCGGAATTCCCGAAATACCCCCCAACATAATTCCCTGTCCGTCGCTGCTGTTTTCGAGATAATGGGCTGAAATTTGCACGGCCATTGATCCGGTAATTTCGTGCATCATCCGCACAATAGGGAACTGGTTGTCTTCGCTTTTTATAAATTCGTACCCGATTCCGCAGATTCCCTTATCTACAAGTGTTTGCATAAAATGCTTTGTGGTGTGCCCCAGATGAAGTGCCGAAAGCAGAATCTGATCGGGCTGCATCCAGTTCAGCTCCGTGTCGGTTGGCGGGGCTACTTTCACAATCATTTCAGAATTGTGAAATAGCTCTTCAGCACTGTGAGAAATTTCAGCTCCTGCCTCCTGGTATTCCAAATCGGAAAAATGAGCATCAATTCCTGCATTTTTTTCAACAAAAACCTCATGGCCGTTTGCCGTCAAAATGGACACACCGCCGGGTGTCAGGGAAATTCTTCGTTCATCATTTGAGGTTTCTTTCGGCAGGCCAATTTTCAGAGATTTCTCAGATTTAGACTTGATTAAACTCTTCTCAAGAGTTTTTATACCTAATTGTTCAGTATCGAAAGGGCTTAGCTCCATCGCGAAATGTTGATGTGTTCAGGTTTAGCGAAGTTAATCATCCGGCAAAATATTAATCGGATTTGCATGCAGTGGGAAAAAAAATTCCGAAAATAGAACGAAATGCGAACTACTCCCAAAAATTTATGTTAATCCGGCTGTTCCTCAAAATCTTTGTACCTTCTTAGTACGTTTTGGTTCAATTTAATAAAAACTGAAGAACATTATTCATGACACGGCATCCGCGCACAAAAAAAAGCCTTGGCCAGCACTTTCTCCAGGACGGCAACATGATCCGTAAAATAGTGGATGCCATATCTGCAGGAAAAACCGACAGAATTATTGAAATAGGTCCGGGTGCCGGAGCATTAACCGAAGAACTGGTGCATAAATATGACAATGTTACCGTGATAGAGCTCGACCAGAGAATGGTTGAAGTGCTCAGAAAAAAATTTCCAGGCCTTAATATTATTCACAAAGACATATTGAAATTCGATTGGTCATCGGTACAAACTGAAAATAAGCCTGTACATGTTGTTGGAAATCTACCCTACTATATTACCAGCCAGATTCTGTTTTCATTACTTGAGCACAGGAAGATCTTGTCGAGCGCCCTTTTGATGATGCAAAAAGAAGTCGCCGAGCGGATAGTCGCTCAGCCGGGCACAAAAGCCTACGGAATCCTCAGTGTACAGAGCCAATTGATGAGTACACCAAAAATTTTGTTTGATGTGCCTCCCCAGGTATTTCAGCCGCCTCCATCAGTAAACAGCTCGGTCATTCATTTCACTTTCGATAAACCCGATCTGGCCTGTACGGATGAGCATCTGAAAAAAGTAGTGAGAATGGCATTCAATCAAAGAAGAAAAAAACTGAGTAATGCGCTGAAACCTCTGAACTCAGAGCTGCCTGCCGATGAATTTAATTTTGACCTGAGAGCCGAGGCATTAGAGCCTGGCATGTATGAAAAGTTGACAGCACGCCTCGAACAACTTGACACCTTTGAGTGAAAAACCGCATGAAAACCCGTTTTTTTATTTAATAAAGCGATCAATTCCAGCTCTTTTGCCATAGAATGGTTTTTGGTACGGGTTTTGCTAAAACCGTAAACAGAAATGGGCAGCTAAGTAGAGCCCGAAAAATTTTCATTAAACTATCAACAAAAACCATAAACAGAAGGAGTCATTCTATGGCTAGCATTAAACCATTAAGCGA